>ERZ791765.616-NODE-616-length-34400-cov-43.624370_pt1 | contig 34400 bp, 17 predicted proteins | sample MGYA00509949_ERZ791765 | MGnify/ENA primary metagenome ERZ791765 (study PRJEB30046, sample SAMN00791980) | human gut metagenome | study: EMG produced TPA metagenomics assembly of the A metagenome-wide association study of gut microbiota in type 2...
CCAGTGCATACCAAAAGGCCGCCGCTCCGATTCATTCGGAACGGCGGCCTTTCGCATGGTCCCACCATATAGTCAAACCTCCACCACGTAGTAAAATCCCCACGACGTAGCAAACTACCCACCACGTGGTGACGCAAAACGGCTTTATTCCGCGGAATACAAAATTACGCTGACATCGTGGTAGAAGATTCATCGCGTGGTGGGCAGTTCATCGCGTGGTGGGCAGTTCATCGCGTGGTGGGCAGTTCATCGCGTGGTGGGATAGACAGTTGATATACGCCGGCTATCAAATCAATGATGTCTTGCTGTGTTCCCCGTATGCCGAGCTGCTTCATCGGAAGCGTTTCATGAGATATTTCCCCAAGAAAATCAGCGAGATCATGGTAGGCCTCGTCGTTGAGAGACACGCGATCCTCTGGAGCAAGTAGTTGAGCCAAACGGAATACATCATATTTATGCTTCTTGAGATCTTTTCCGTCTACGTGCTCGCCATGTTGTTCTCGGGCGTTGAGATCCAACCATGCTTTCGCCTTGAAAGGAATGAGATATTTCTCGTTAAGCACGCTGATGCCTTGTATTGATTCGCGGCCTTGCTGCAGTAGCCGATAGTAGCTGTCGTTCAGCATAATGGCTGACAGGCTGGAAACGTCGTTTGCAATATGCAATGGCGTCAGGAACGAGTTCGGCACAATAGGGAAGTCAGGGTGACGTGAAAATAGCTCGATCATAGTGGGATACCCGTACGTACTGGGGTGCATGAAACGGTACAGGTGAGGCTGTGCGGAGTTCTTCGTGATAGAGGTGTATCCGCCATCGCGAATGAAAGACCACAATCGTTGTGCAAACTCGCGAAGATGTCCCTCGGCAATCAGCACCATGTCAATATCTTTGGTGGCTCGGAAGTCCAGGTCGTTGTCGGTCATGATGATGTCACAAGCGGTGCCGCCGATGATTACGTAAGAATCTTCGTAGCCGGCAAAGGCCGTTCTGATGAGCTGCAGGCCTTGTGTCATATTGTCGCTCCTGAGAAAGTATTGCGGATGGATTCTTGTATGGCGTCTTCCAAACGTTCGTCGGCAATCTCGCCAAGAGTCAGGGCCGTGGAAATGGGGTCGGCAAGGTAGTCTTCCTGCGTATATTGAGCAAGTAGGCGGGGATCGTACCTCCACAGCTCCAGAATATATGCATTATCTGGCACCTTTTCCAAAGCGGGGTCGATAATGCATAGTTCCTTGTTGTGCTGCTTGAGCCAATGACGTTCAACGGCATAGATTCGCAGTTTTGGGGTGGCCAGTTGCGTCCTGCGCGAAAGAGCAAATTCGCCGGCCGGAATCAGCTCGTCGGCAATCATCTGGCGATTGCGATTCGTGACGGTATATTTGCTGAATATTGGTGACTTCAGGAGATGCCAAGATGATTTCAGTAAATCAAGTCGGCTGGTCTGCCTTGAAGTCAGTAGTTCGACGCTATTGCTGCGGCCTTGCTTGGTGCGGTGCACGAATGCCAGCTGTTCTAACAGCGTCACGGCAACGCTGACCTGAGCTTCGGTAAACTGAAGCGCTCGGGCAATATCTGATTGGACTTTGCTCTCGTCGGAGTAGAGCAAATACAGCCAGACCAGCTGTGTTGCGGGGGAGAAGGGTCGCACCTCGATATCCTGTGCGTTCTCCAGCGGCCGCGAGGAGATGCGCTGGGTGAACACCATGCCCAGTGAAGGGATATACAGTTGGGTACCGGGCACGATGAAAGGAACGTGATTCTGAATCAGGGCTTTTCGCTGGTATGCAGAAAGCCGGGGAAACTGAAAGACAATGGGCAGATCCGTCCGCTGCTCAAGCCTGCTGGCGTCGGCGGTGACGCGTGTGATGCTGAATGGGTGAGCCTCTCCGCTCGCGATTAGCATGCTCGTGTTGTCGATGGTGAGTTTGCTGAATGTCCGTCCGTTGGTCAGAAATAGCGGCAGTGAGGCAGTGCCATCCCAAGAAGTGATTTGGCAGGGCAGACCAAGTGTCTCGCGAATGTAATGCTCGGCATCCATGTCGACCTCAATCCTTAACGAAAATCTGTAAGATTCACATCTCTTGTTAAGTATATAGAATATTATTAAGTATTTCGGGGTTGGCATGTCGCGAATGGAAAGAAAGGGCAGTCATCCCCGAAATGGAGACAGCTTAGCCGGGAAAAAGGACGACGCCAGCATCCGGAGAAGATGGATGACTGGCGTCGGGTAAGCTCGCAAAAGCACTACTGAACAACCCACGCAGAAGTGTCGGTGGGGAGCTGGCCTTCGGGGGTCAGCGGGCCGGACGCCAGCACCACGGAGCCATTGGGCAGCGCGACCGGAGCATTGCCGAAGTTGGTGATTGAGGTGAACACCCGCCCGCCAACCGCCGCGCGGGTGTACGCCACCACATCGTCGCCCATGTCCACCTGCTCGGCCGTGGTGTCGCGCGTGGCGGTCAGCGACTCCTGACGAATCGCCAACGCCGCATGATACAACGTGTACATCGAATCCGGGTCGGCCTGCTCCACGTCCACCGCGTAATCCTTGAACCACAGCGGCTGCGGCAGGTGCGGGTCGGCGGCCGGCGTCACGCCATCGGCGCGAACCGCAGGGGAGAAGCCGAAGGAAGCGCCCGTGCCGAACTGGCCGGCGGCGCACAGCGGCACATGGTTCTCGCCGGTACCGTCATCGGCCGGAGTCGGACGGCTGAAATCGGCCAAGGCCGGCTCATCGGCGGCGGTCCACGGCAGCGGCACGCGGCAGCCGTCTCGGCCCTTGTCCATCGTGGCCTGAGCGGTGTGGAAAGCGGTCGGATCTTCCAGTCGATCCCACGGAATATCGGCCACTTCAAACAGGCCCAGCTCCTCGCCCTGATAGATATAGGCGGCGCCGGGCAGGCCGAGCTCCATCAAAGCGGCGGCGCGGGCGCGGCGGGTGCCAAGCTCGCGATCCTCGGGGTACGTGGTGCCGTTGCGCAGCAGCCAGTCGTGCGGCAGCTGGTGGTAGGGCGCGCCCTTGACCTGCGGCAGGCCGTAGCGGGAGGGGCTGCGCGGCACATCGTGATTGTTCATCACCCATGTGGTGGTGGAGCCGCCGGTTTCGGCGGCGGCCTTGAGGCCCGCGTCGATGGCTTCGCGGAACTCGTCGGCATACCAGCTGGCTTGGGCGAAATCGAAGTTGAACGACTGCCCCAACTCGTCCATCGAGGCATACAGGTGCTGGTGCTCGGGCACCACCCACGCCTCGGCCACGGCAAAGCGCGGCGGGTCGTACTCGTTGAACACCTTGCGCCATTCGCGGTAGATGTCGTGCACTTCGCGGCGGTCGAACAGCGGATGGCTGAAGTCGTGGTTCAGCACGCCGACCACGCTGTATTCGCGGCCGAGCTCCTCCAGCGGCTTGGATTCAAGGTCTTTGGCCAGACCGTGCGCCACGTCGATGCGGAAGCCGTCGGTGCCGTGGTCGGACCAGAAGCGCAGGGTTTTCTTGAATTCCTCGTGGATGTCCGGGTTCTTCCAGTTGACGTCCGGTTGCGCCTTGTCGAACAGGTGCAGATACCACTGGCCGTCGGCCACGCGCGCCCAGGCCGGGCCGCCGAAGAAGGATTGCCAGTCGTTGGGCGGCAGTTCGCCGTGCTCGCCGCGGCCGTCGCGGAAGATGTAGCGGTCGCGCGCCGGGGAGCCGGGCTCGGCGGCGAGGGCTTCCTTGAAGAACACGTGCTTGTCGGCGGTGTGATTGGGCACGATGTCCACGATCACCTTGATGCCGGCCTCATGCGCGGCTTTGGCCATGGCGTCGAAGTCGTCCATGGTGCCCAGTCGCGGGTCGACGTTGCGGTAGTCGATCACGTCGTAGCCGCCGTCCGCCAGATCGGAGGGGTAGAACGGGGAGAGCCAGATGGCGTCCACGCCGAGGTTTTTCAGGTAGTCCATTTTCTCGGTAACGCCGGCGATGTCGCCGATGCCGTCGCCGTTAACGTCCTTGAAGCTGCGCGGGTAAATCTGGTAAACGACGGCCTGCTTCCACCAGTCGTCATTGAGGTTGTTGGCGGTCATGCCGATTCCTTTCTGTGCGTGCGTGATTGTGTGGCTCACGTGGTGTTGCGCCCGATTGCTGTGGGTTAGTGGTTATTGGGTTCAGCAGGACTCGAACTGCAACGGTGAACCCATGCTTGCCTATCACATTGATGACAACGGTATCATGCAAATGATTTATGCGAAAGTACAAGTATCGGCGTTTCGTGGTGGTAACGTGGTCACGCTCACCTTAGTCCACACAGAAAAGACATTGAGGGCAGAGGTGGGACGCGGTGCACCGTGCCCAATCACCCCTGCGCAGGCACGGGCGCGGCAGGAGGCGCAGTGGTCTCACGCAGCACGAGCGGCGCGTCGGGCTGAATGAACGCCGGTTCAATCGGCCCGCCCGCAATGGCCTCCAATGCCATGCGCCCAGCGTCGGCACCCATGGCAAACGGATCCTGATGCATGGTGGTTAGCCCCACGGCCTGAGACATTTCAACGTCGTCAAATCCCACAATCGAAATATCCTGCGGCACGCGTTTGCCGTACTGGCGCAGGCGATACAGCACCGGCAGCGCCAGCTCATCGTCCTCAAAACAGAATGCAGTGGTGCCGGCCGGGGCGGTCAGTACCGCGTTCAGAGCCGCGCTGGTCTCCGTTGCGCCGCGGGGCACCTGAAGGTTGGTCACGGTGAGCTCCGGGTGCGCGGCCTGCGCGTCCAGCACGCCCTGCAGTCGCGATTCGGCGCTATAGCGCATATTGGTTTCGGCGGGAGTGCCGCCAACGAATGCGATGCCCCGATGCCCCAGCGCGATGAGATGTTCGACGGCCGCGCGGGTGGCGGTACGATCATCAATGCTTACGCCGGAGTCGAACCCGTCCGTGGAGGGGATGTTAATGCCGATGATCGGCACATGCATATGCTTGAGGCGCTCCACCTCGGCCGGCTCGATGTTGAACGAGCTGACGATTACCGCATCTGCATTGCGGCGCACGGGCAGGCCCGCAAAGAAATCGTGACGCTCTTCGGCGTTGCGCATGGGGTAGGCCACGGTGTCATAGCCAGCAGGGCGCAGCACCGAGTCGAGCCCTGCAAAGATGTTCGCATTGAACCAGGTGGTGATGGTCTCGCTGGCCAGCAGCGCGATGCGGAACGACTGGCCGGACTTCAGCGCGGCGGCCGATCGGGAAATGGAGTAGTCGAGCTTCTCGGCGGCGGCCATTACCTTGTCGCGGGTTTCGGGGAGCACCAGGTCCGGCTTGGCGAACGTGCGGGACACTGTGGATACGGAAACGCCGGCCTCCTTGGCCACCGCCTGAATGCTTGCTTTGGTCATATCAAATACCCCCGTTATTGTTGCGCCGTTGTGATGATGACGCGATGTTACGGCATCGTGTTTGCGCCGTCGATGCACATGATTCATATCGTCATTGCTGTGACAACGGTATCATGCATTGATCTGTCGTTGAATAACGCCGGTGAAGATCCTCTCGTGATGAAGACGATTTACAGTGCGGTAAGAGTCTATAAGTGGAAACGTTTGCATATTGCTCCGGTCAGATGTGCCGCGATTGTCTGTCTGATGCGATTTAGCTCCGAAAAGTGATCTTTGACATTCACTATTGCATGGGTTTGCAATAATGAATACCTTCTTAGCAAAGAGTAAACGCTTCGACACTCCGTGCTGATTTGGCTTGATGCCAAGGGGCAATGCTGCAGTATTGTGCGAAAAAATGAGATATGGCCGGCGGGCTTTACTGATGTCGACTTGCAAGAATGACAACCTTTGCAGTATGATGGCGCCCAAATGAGAGAAGCGATGCGTGTCAGAATCAGTAAGTGGTTAGTGGCTATTTTTATCGATTCTGCGCAGGCCAAAAGCTAGCGTGTGCAAAGCTGATCCGCCAATGAAATAGGCATGCTCCGCCGAAGCTGCACGCCTATTCCACGACCTACAACTGCACAACAAATGAGTCGCGGCGATACGTCATACCGATGCACCCACCGACGGCTCTCCGGAGATGAGGAAAGCATGATGATAGCGAAAAGTATCGGGGGGGGGCAGCGAAATTCAAGGCTGCCGCCGCTGCCCTGCTTGCCGCTGCCGTGCTGGTGACGTCAACTGGCTCACTCGCATTTTCCAATAACAAACTTGCCTATGCCGCCGATCTGAGCGACGGCGCATTATGCACTCCGACCAGCCAGTCGATGGGCACTGAAGCAAATCCCGCAACTGAGAGGGATTCCGGCGTTGCCACTTGGGTTGGCGGCGATATGTATGTCGGTAAGAAGTCCGACAACCTGACCAATGCTGACGGTCCTGATGCTTCATATTCCGCAGAAGCCGAAGGCTTGACTGTGGTCAACGGCAAGCTCATGCTGCATCCTCAGAAGAATTCGTGGAACAGCCAGGGCTTTCGTTTCGGCGTTGCCGGCTTCGGTACGCAGTATCGTCCCGCCGAAGGCAGCACCGCATTGGTAGTTGGCGGCAATACCGTAACCGTAATGGATAGTGCCACTTCCACCGCTGATGTGAAAGCGTGGAATAAGCCTGGTTTTATTGATGGACATTCGCACGTCGGCTCACTCTCCGGTAGCCAGTCGGATGTATGGGACAAGGGCATGTCGTCGATTGGCAGCTATAACGGTGCTTCCGTCAACTGGCAGAAGGACAAGTCCGGGAATACTCAGAACCAAGACGCCGGCAATCTGACCAAAGTTTCAGTCAAGGCTACCGATGGCGGTGCCGCCACTGACAAAGATTTTTCGAAGGATACGTTCTATCAAGGGTATGTGGTCGACGATATCGTTAGCCCGCTGGCCAAGCAAAATAATACCGGTACAGTGCGTTCAAGCATCTCCACGTTGTCTGAGCTTCCTCGCCATAAGTACAACTATTACAAGGAAGGCACCAACGCCGCTAGCGGCATATCTTACACTTTCAAATACGACGACACCACCAAGTACGGTACCGGCCGCGGCATTGCTCCCACAACGTCGTACACCAATCGCGAAAAGCTCATCACGTTCACCGGCACGAACAATGCCAGCATGGAGGTATTCAATCTCGATGCCAGCACGCTCAGCGACACCGATGAGAATGGCACCCTCTACCGTGGCGTAGGTTTCGCCTTTACGAACATCGCCGACACTGCATCTGTCGTAATCAATGTGACCGGCAACGCCAGTAATATCTCGTTCCACAACGGTTGGCAGTTCTGGTGGAACGGTGCGGAAATCTCCGATGGCTACTCCAACTACAACAACACCGACGAGTTGAAGAAGAAGTCGGCTGCATACGACAAAGCCTCCCAGAAGATTCTATGGAACTTCAGCAATACCGATAACCTCACCATCTACGGTGGCGTGGCCAATGAGGACGGTACGAACACCAATGACGATAAAATTACCCAGGATGATGCCGCCGCCGCGATGATGGGCAGCGTTATCGTCAGGGGCAACTTCGAATCGCATGTTTCCACCAACGGCCGTGTGTACACGGGTGGCGACTTCTCCATGTACAACCCGTACAAGGCATGGACGTTCAATCAAGCCGGTGCGAACGATGGTGATTCCGCCTCTGTGCTCGACATGGATCAGGAGCGTCACAACTTCCCGTGGAACGGTTCGTACACCGAGTCCTGTTCCGCTATCGCGTGGCAGAAGGCCGATGAAAGCGGCACCCTGCTCGGTGGCACGACGTGGGCTGTGTACGGTAAGTACGATGATGCCGCAAGCGGAAAGAACGCACTGCTTACCGTGCAGGATAACGCGTTCTACGACAAGGACTCTGCCGATGGCCGGTTCACTGTGGAAGGTCTGAAGCCCAACGCAACCTACTACATCAAGGAAGTCTCCGCCGGCAACGATTACCAGCTGAATACGAACGTCTATTACGTAGCGACTGGGGACTCATCGGCAACGCCGGTCAATGTCACGCAATCGGTGACAAAGACGGACGGTGCTTATACGTACGGCAGCGCCGACATGACCGATGGCAAGATCGTCAACAAAAAGAACGGCCATGAGGTTTCTTGGTCGAAGGTCGATGCCGACACTAACAAGGAGCTTGCCGGCTCTCAGTGGCAGATTCAGCAGGTGAAAGATGGCGCGGCCACTAAGAGCTGGAAGGTCACAGACAACACCAGCAAAGCAACCGGCGTAACGGTCAATCCGACCTCAGCCACGTTGGATTCTACCAATGGGTGGAAGACCGATTTGACCGCAGCCGTCGATCCGAAGGATGCCTTGCAAGAGGTTGCATGGACGTTCACCGATAAAGATGGCAATGCTGTCGATTCGTCCACTGTTGCGGTATTGACCCGTACGGGTAATCTGAAAACCATCGTCACCGGTATCAGCAGCATTGATACCACTGTGTATGTGAAGGCATGCTCGGTCTCCAATCCTGAGGTGTGCAGCGCCCTGGTCACCATCAAGGTGAAAGCTATGAGCGTCAAGGATTTCACCGTCAAGGATTCCTCGAACCGGACTGTTGAGAACAATTCCACCATCACCGCTGCTGCAGTGGATAGCACGCTGACGTTCGCCGCTTCCTCCACTCCGGCTGTCCCGATTACTTGGGAGTCGAGCAACAAGAGCGTGGCAACGGTTACTTCCAGCGGCGAGAACGGTCAGAAAGCAACCGTGACGATGACGGGATTCGGCTCTGCGGTCATCACCGCGAAGGCCGGCGACAAGAAGGTTTCGTTCACGGTCAAGGTGCCGTCTACCACGGTGTACTTCAAGAAGTCGTTGATGAATTGGTCGAAGTACTACGTGTACTACAACGCTGGCAACAATAACTGGAAGTTCGTGGAGATGAGCCAGAGCTGCGGTGATTATGTGTATGCCATATTGCCGAAGCAGTCGCCTGGTACGAAATTTTTGTTCCACGGTGACGATGAAAACACGAGCACCAACAAGTGGTACCAGGGGTCGAATAAGAGCGATTTCAAGTTCACGGGCAACGAAGTGCAAGTCGTGAACCAGCATAACGATTCACAGGTCTCCACCGCTCCGGCCGGCTGCCCTGCATCCGCCGCAGCTGCTGCCCAGTCGAATGATGCGGCGGTGCTCAACGAGAACGCCGTGGTGACGCCCTCCGATGACCCGCAGCCCAGTGATGCTGACGGTGTTGCCGAAAACGCTATTGATGATGGTGCAAAGGCCATTTCCTGCACGGCAGCCGACGGCGAGAACGGTCAGCCCGGCGTGAAGTGCGATATGGACACCGCGGCTGGCAAATTCAAGGTCGGTGGTCTGGATGCCGGCACGTACTGGCTCCATGAGACCACGGCTCCGGACGGATACACGATCAATAAGACCCTGTACCAATTCACGATTGATGCCAATGGCAACGTCACGTGGAACGGCGGTTGGGCCAGCGGCGAGGCGACTGGCGCCATCGATGAAAAGCTGAAGCCCGGTGACAACAACGCAATCTCGGACACCCCTACCGAAGTGACCTGGAACAAGGTCGACACCAAGGGCGGCAAACTTGCCGGTTCCCAGTGGAAGATCGTTGGTCCAAGCCCTGCAACGGACGTGTACTGCGTGGCCGACAACGTGACGGTTGATGCCAATGGCGCCACCACGCCGGCAGGCATCGAGTTCACAGGCTGCACTGGCGAAAAGCTGTCCGATGCCGCGAACACCGCAGACGAGGCCGGCGTCATCACGGTCAGGGGCCTGCCGGTCGGCACGTACACGCTAACCGAGACTAAGGCTCCAGACGGCTACGTGGCAACAACCACGGTCTACACGCTTACCATCTCTGACACCAAAGCTTCCACCGTTGTGGCTCAGACCGCGACCGATAGGCCCACGACCCGTTCTGGCGGCAATCGCGAAGCTGCGGCCAATGTCCCCAACGCTTCGGCTCCGGTGAACATCCAAATCCCGGTAAAGAAGAGCGTGAAATACACGTCGTGGCCAAAGGACGGCAACGGCAACTACGTCAACTTCAACTTCAAGATTGAAGCGACCAAGTCGACTGTGGACGCGAACCCCGCCGCGCCGATGCCTGCCGAATGCAGTAGCAGCGACGCGACCAAGAATGACTGCACCATCTCCTTGGCTCCGAAGTCTGACGCTGATGATCTGTCCAACGTCATAGCCAAGTTCGGCAAGATGACGTTCACCGACGCGAACCTCGCGGCGGCAGCTGGCGACGCCAGCGACTACGCCAAGACCTACACCTACAAGATCACCGAGATTGTGCCAGATTCCGCCGACGCGGTGGAAAACCTGCGCTACTCGAAGGCGGAGTACCAAGTCGTAGTCACGGTCAAGCAAGCCAAGGATTCCAGCGGAAAGCTGTCCGGCTTGTTCGTCTCCGCCACGATGACACGCATCAAGGATGACTCCGGCAATGCCGAAGCTGGCGGCGGAAAGGTGATCGGCACATGGTCATCAACGTCCACCGGCAGTAGCGTCGGAACCGCCGTCGAAGCAACCTTCGTGAACACCAAGGTGCTCACCGGCCTGCCCACCACGGGCGCCGACTGGACCGGACGCCTAGTGCTTCTGGTCGGCGACGGATTCATACTTGCTGGCGTTCTCATCGCCGGCGGATATCAACTGGCCAAACGTCGACGGGAGGAGGACTCCGACTGATTTTTCTCCCTAGGCCACTCGATTGGCCACCTACCAACACTCATAACTGAATAACCAATATTCAACACAATCTTCTTCTTCATTTCAGAGAAAGGAAAAGAGAAATGAACACCATATTCAAGAGGGTGATCTCCGGAGCCGCCGCTCTGGGCATCGCCGTCAGCGGTCTAGCCATAGGCGTCTCCACCGCGTATGCTGCGGATCCGACCACCGGCAGCATCACCATCAACAAGTCAGACGCTGGTCAGGTGGATCACAGCTTCGATGGCTGGCACCTGGCATCGTTGACCAACGTCACCAAGGATAGTGCTGGCAAGATCAACGGCTTCCTCATCGATACCGATGACCATATGGCCAGAACCATTGTTGCCGCGATGACTAGCGGTCAAAAGGATGCATACGAGAAAGACGCCAACTACTACAGCGACGACCCCGCCGTCGCCAACCCGATGGGGTACTTGGTCGAGAAGGTATTTAAGGATACATCTGGCAAGGCGCTGAGCGAGCTGACCAGCCCGTGGGGCGGCGATAGCTCCGCGCTGCGTGCGTTCGCCAAGTCGCTGTCCAAGGAACTTGCCAAGGCCGGTGCTCCCGCTGCCGATAAGACCGGTGACAGCGCACTGAAGACCGGTGAGAACAAGGAACTCAAACAGGGCCTGTGGTTCCTCAAGGATGTCACGACCACGGATGACACCAAGGGTACCAACTCCATCCCGATCATCACGCCGACCACCTTCGATGGCGCCGACAGCTGGGGCACGGTGACGCTGAAGAACACCACCCCGACCATCGACAAGAAGCTGGTTGATTCCAAGGACAACGGCACCTACACGCCGAACACTCAGCCGGATTACGCAGTTGGCGATGATGTCTACTATGAGCTGACCTCCACCGTGCCGGTCTACACCGGCTACGACATCGATTCGACGATGAAGGACGCAACCAAGACCCGTATCTTCAAGATCAATGACACCGCCAGCAAGGCGCTGACCGTGTCCGCCGGTACCGTCATCGAATCTGTCAAGCTGACTCCTGCTCAGGGTGCGGCCGTCACTCTGGTCAAGGACAAGGACTACACCGTTACCGTCGCTGGCTATGGCGATGTGAACACTTCTGACACCGATGCCTACAAGGGCGGACACGTGACCACTATCGACCTTGGTAAGTACGTCAACAAGGCCGAGGGCTCTCAGTCCGCTACTGACGGCATCCTCGAAGGCGCCACCGTCACCGTGATCGTCAAGGCTAAGCTCAACAAGGGTGCGCTGATTTCCAATCCCGGCAATCTGCAGAAGAACCCGAACAAGGTCGACCTCGAATACTCCAACCGCCCGGAAGAAGTGGACCACGCCCATAAGGTTCCTGGCCCGGAAGTGCCCGTGTATGCCTATAAGTTTGACATCTTGAAGACCGATAAGGCTGGTACCACTAAGCTGCCCGGCGCTAAGTTCACGGTCAAGGCAGTCTCCGGTACCAGCACGCACGACGGCAAGTACCTCGGTTCTTATGGCGAGAATGGCTGGAGCTACCTCGATAGCGAGCCGGCGGTCGCTGCTACCGATGGTGTGTTCACCACTGGCAAAGACGGTAAGATCAACGTCTCCGGCCTCGATGCCGGCACCTACGAGGTCCATGAGATTGCGCCGCCGGACGGCTACAACGCGATTAGTCTGCCGAAGTTCCAGTTCACCATCACGCCGACCGTCGGCGATGAGGACGCCGGATGCAAGACCATCACCGCCGTGGCGCTGAGCCTCCCGAAGGGCGCCGACGAGCGTGCCTCGCTGTCCCAGGGCGGCAAGACGCTGAACATCTGGAACGCCAAGAACATCACCGAGCTGCCGAGGACCGGTGGCGCTGGTCTGGCCATGATTGTGGCCGTCGGCGCACTGTTCATCGCGGCCTCCGGTATCTTCGCCCTCCGCGCTCGCCGCAAGGCCTGAGCGGACACGCCTAGATAGCTAAGGAACGGCGGCCAGCGCACCGCACCTACCCCTCGCAAACCGCCGTTCCTGCTCCGTCTCCGGCCGCATCGTCTTGTTCCCGATCGATGCGCCCGGAGACTTTTTCCATATTTCTTTATTTTTGCTGATTCTGGAGAACCGAATGACGCAAACAATTATCATGAAGTCCCGTATCCGCAGGGCTTTCTTAGCTCTTGGGGTAGTGTCGTTTATTGAGCGGAGATGAGTCCATCCAATGCGAAGCAGCACCGGAGCAAAACAAAGTGGTACGCGCACACAGTCGCGCGTGTTTACTGTGCTATCGGTGCTGTTTTTGCTGATCGGGTTTGCCATCATCACCACGCCGTTCGTCATGCGCGCCATCAGCGAATACCAGCAGAACGCCACCGTGCAGCAGACGCAGCGCGAGGTGGATGGCTGGCCGTACCCACAGGCGGAGAACCAGCTCAAAACCGCCCGCGAGTACAACAAGAAACTCGCGGCTGGCGGCCAGGCCGCCATCGGCGAGGTCAAAGATCCTTTTGCCGGCAATGCCGGCCAGTCCACCACTTCCGGCGCGGATGATTCGATGGCCGCCAAAGATCAAGAATATCAGAGTCTGCTCGACGCCGGCCAAGGCGTGATGGGCTCCATCCGCATTCCTAAAATCGACGTCAACCTGCCCATATACCACGGCACCAGCGAAGATGCGCTCGCCGTGGGCGCGGGACACCTTTATGGCACTTCATTGCCGGTCGGCGGCAAATCCACACACTCTGTAATCACCGGCCATCGCGGTTTGCCGAACTCGTTGCTGTTCACTCGCCTTGATGAGATGAAGAAGGGTGATGCCTTCTACATCGAGGTCATGGGCAAGAAACTCGGCTACAAGGTCGACCGCATTACCGTGATCAAGCCCGACGATTCCAGCAAACTGCGCATCGCCAAAGGCGAGGATCGCGTAACCCTCATGACCTGTACGCCTTATGGTGTCAATTCTCATCGCCTACTGGTCTCCGGTGTGCGTGCCGAAATCCCGGAGGAAGTGCCTGACCCGGACGATGTGCATGGCATCAACACCACATGGCTGGCACTGGGAGCCATAGTGCTTTTGGCCGTGCTGTTCGCTTTCATCGTCATATTGATGCGACGTAAGCAAAAGCGCGATCGGGAATTTGCCGGCCTCGCCCGGCACGCCGCACGTCCGACAAAATAAGCGCCCCGCGCGTATGCGATTCCGCGTTGGGAATATGAACGGTTTCGGGTGCCGGACTATTCAAAAAGCGGCCAGATTGTCGTAACTCGATTTCGAGGGGCTGATTTGGCGTGTTCCGGAGGTCTACTTCCGTTTCGAGGGGCTGGTGCCAAAGTAGACACAGCTACAAAACGGCAAAATGACGTTGATGCAAAGCCGTTTCTACTTCCGTTTCAACGGATGAGGAGCCCCTTGAAGCGGAAGTAGACCTCCGGCAAACACGAAATCAGCCCCTCGAAATCGATCTAGGCAGTCTCTCTACCGTCGGGAAGCGTTTCAGCGCTTCTCGCGGCGCATTACGGCGGACAGGGACTGCACGCGCGGCAGGTCGAAGACCTCGTCGGTGTGCACTACGTGCCCTTCGCCATCTGCCAGCGGCACTCGCCAGTTGGAATACTCGCTGGACGTGCCCGGCTGATTCTGCGAGCGGCATTCGCCCACGCCGTCCACCAGCGCAGCCTGCAACAACAGCGACGGCGTATCAGTGAGCATGGCGTGCATGGCTTCAACGATCTCCTGCACATGACCTTCCACGTCATCGGCCACAGCCTGCGTGATATAACCGCCCTCCACCAGTCGGTTCATCATCGCGGTGCGCTCGGCCATGGCCGAAGCGGCAAACGCCTCCACCGGCTCGCTGAGCAAATGCAGCTCCTCGCGCAGTTTCACATGCTCGAAGTTCAGATAGCCGGCGGTTGGCGGCAGATCGTGTGTGGTGACCGATGCCAGTGCCTGCTTGCGGTACTCCTGCGGCGCGCGGTAGGGATCGCCGGCGTTCGGCGAATCGTCCACGCGGTTGAACCACTCCACATCGGTGCCAAGCACGCCATGATCGGCCAGAATGCGGCGCACATAATCCGGCACGGTGCCCAAATCCTCGCCGATCACCATGCCGCCGGCGCGCGTGGCCTCGATGGCCAGTACGCCGAGCATCGCCTCGTGGTTGTACATCACGTAGGCGCCATTGCGGGCGCCAAGTCCCTGCGGAATCCACCACAGGCGGAACAGTCCCAGCACGTGATCGATACGCACCGCGCCCGCATGCTCATACATGGAATGCACCATTTCGCGGTACACCTGGTAGCCGGTGGCTTCCAGATAACGCGGGTTGAACGGTGGCTGGCCCCAATCCTGGCCCTGCTGGTTGTAGAAGTCCGGCGGGCAGCCGACCGTGACGCCACCGGAGGCGAAACGCTCCGGGTTGGCCCACGCGTCAGCGCCGAGCCCGTGCACGCCAACGGCCATATCCTGCATAAGGCCAAGTGTCATGCCATGATCCAAGGCCGTGTGCTGAGCGTCGTTCACCTGCTCGGCGGCGATCCACTGCAGCCAGCGGTTGAACTCGAACAGATCATGATGGTCCTTGACCAGCGTCTGCACGGTCGGGTCGTCGATGGTCTTCTCGAAGAACCAGCGGTTCTCGCCCCAAGGTGCGCCCCACACCTCGAAGCACAGGCACCAGGTGGCGAAGGAATTGAGGTCCGGGCCGGTCGTGGCCTTGAAATACTCGAACTCCAGCTCGCGCTTGTTGTTGCGGCCCGCATCGAAGATCAGGCGCAGGGCCGGGCGCTTGGCCTCCCACGCCGCGTTGATATCCATCGGCGTGGATTCATCATTGCGTGCGGCCACCGAGGCATGCAGTGCATCCACCTGGGCGCGCACGTCATCCGGCAGGGTGGCGTATTCGGGAATGTCTTGCGGGCGAATGTACGTCACGTTGAGGAACCGGCGCGATTCCGGCAGATACGGCGAAGGCTCGAGCGGCGGAATCGGCGCACCGGCGTGAATCGGATTGATGAGCATGAAGTCGGCCTTGGACTTCTCGGCGGCATCCGCCAAAAGACGCTTCAGATCGCCGTAGTCGCCGATGCCCCAGGAATCGTGGGAGCGTACCGAATACATTTGCGTCATCCAGCCCCAGCGCTGATGCTCCTCGACCGCCTTCGGCACGGCGATGCGTGCGGGGGCGGCGATGATGGTCGCCTTGCCTTCGCGCCCGTCAACCGTGACGGTCAGCGTGTGGTAACCCATCGGCAGGTCGGGGGCGATGGTGAGATCCGGCTGGCCGGAGTTGAGATTCGGCAGTAGGGAGAAGCGGTCGAATGCGGTGCCGTCTTCCAGCGTGATGGCGGTGGTGACGTCCGCGTCCGACGGGCAATTCAGGGTCAGGCTTGTCGGCTTGCCGGTGGTGGCCACGATGGTGGGCGGTAGCAAACGTTTGCTGTTTTCGGCCTCAAGTTCGGTCATGGAACGTTTTATGGCCTCGTCGCTGGAGGCATCCACATCGAGGGCCTTGAGCACGGCGACCAATGCGTCATCGCTGATTTCGGTGTAGGTGCCGAGCTGGTCGATGAACGAGGTCGCAAGCCCGGATGCTTTGGCCAATTTGATCAGCGGTCGAGCAAGGCGTTCGGCGCTTTCCGTTCGTTGTGTGGTGTCCGGTGCATTGGTTGCCGCTTCATTGCTGCGCGCCTCGGTCATAATAGCTCCTTGCTGTGCGTCCATGTACTGCTGTTCGTTTGCATTGCTGTTTGATGGCCGCTCTACGTTGAGAATCCGGCAATCTGACAGACCAATGTTGAACCTGTTCTGCTCTTACCGTAGCTCATATTGACAACGATTGCAATAGGGCGGTGGGTTGGGCCGGTTCGGAGGCGTCGGGGGCGCCGGCCTGTTGCCCCCAGTCGGCTTTGCCGACAGCCCCCGCCAGCGGGGGCGAGGCTGAGCGGGTCTCTAGCCGAGGATGGCGAATGACTGGGCGGGGAGTGTCAAGGTGCGACCGGATACGGTGGGGGAGCCGAGGGCTAGCAGCATTGATGCATCGGGACGGAGTTCGCTCGGCAGTTCCACGGTTTCAATCCCTCGACCGGGGTTCATGGCTATGAGCAACGGCCGGCCCGTAGCGCCATTTCGGTCTGAGACATCATCGCGAGTGGCGGCGGGGACAGGGGCCGAGCTGGAATCCGCGGTCGTGCGTGGGTGGGTGGACGCGTGACCATCCGCAGGAGTGCGTATGTAGGCAAACGCGCGGCCATCCACTGGCGCTGCCACCACGTCGAATCGGGCATCGGAAGCCAGTGCGGGCTGCTCGGTGCGCAATGCCAGCACCTCGCGAACCCAGTTGAACAGTGAATCCTCGCGTGCGGCTTCGCTGGCAACGGTCGGCGCATCGGCGGCCGAATCGACCGGCAGATATAACGACTCGGATGGTGCGCAGGAGAAGCCAAGATTCGGCTTATCGGCATCCCACTGCATCGGCGTGCGACTGCCGGTGCGCACATAGCCGCCCTCCTTGGTGGGCAGCGGCCGGTATCGCATGCCGATTTCGTCGCCGTAGTAAAGGAACGGGCAGCCGGGCATGGTCAGCAGCATGCCGTACGCCACCTTGAGCTCGCGCTCGGTAAGCCTCTGTGCCACGCGCAATGTGTCGTGATTGCACGTGATGAGGTTGAAGGTGCCGCTGGCTCGTTCGCAGTCGTGCAGCTGCGGCAGATATTGTTCGAGGAACGGTGCGATAGAAGTGCCGGAATCGGCGTTGAAGTAACTGGCGTCACTCTCGTGGTCCAGCGGCGTATCCGTATTACGCAACAGCATGTTGTACCCGTTCGGATGGCCGTCCCAGCGCCAGTCGAGGTAGAAATCCATGTCGAAGCCGGCCTGCATCGACTCATAGGGGCGCCCCCATTCGGCAACGAATGCTGCCTCGGGGAATTCGGGGCGGATTCTCGAGAAGATGTATTGCCAGGTGCGGATGGTGAAAGGCTTGCCGTCGTCGTCGTGTTTGACGAGGCTGTCGGCCATGTCCACGCGGAAGCCGTCTGCCCCGCGGGAGAGCCAGAAGCGCATGACGTCGAGCATCGCCTCGCACGTGGCCAGTGCGTCGGGGCCGAGTGCGGGCTTCTGCCACGGGTGTTTGGGGTGGGCGAAGCCGTAGTTGAGGGCGGGCTGGCATTTGAAGAAGTTGATGATGTAGGTGCCGTCGCGCTCGGTTTCGCCGCCGATAAAGGGTAGGCCGTCGCCGCCGGCGATCCAGGAGTCGGTCCAGATGTAGCGGTCGGAGACGGATTCTTGGGTGTCGGATTCCTGGACCACCCTCCGGATTGTTTCACAATCCGACCCCCGCCGGCGGGGGTCGAAGAGCGAAGCGATTCGGGGGGTGGTTTGTCCGACGGGGGTAACACTCTCGACGGGGATAGTTCGATCGGCGTCAACGGGGGTAACGCGCTCAGTAGGGGCAGGACGTGAGCTGGCCTGGAACCAAGGGTGCTCCTCGCTGGTGTGGCCAGGGACCAAGTCGAGCAGCACGTGCATGCCGAGCGTGTGGGCGTGCTCGAACAGGGCGGTCAGGTCATCGTTGGTGCCGTAGCGCGGTGCGACCTTCGTGTAGTCGCGCACATCATATCCGGCATCTTTGAACGGTGAATCGAAGCAGGGATTGATCCATAGCGCGTTGCAGCCCAGGTCATGGATATAGCCAAGTCGTTCGGTCAGTCCGCGAAGATCACCGATGCCGTCGCCGTTCGAGTCGGCGAAGCTTTGGGGGTACACCTCGTAAAAACGGGCGGAACTCAGCCAGGATGGACGGGGGGATGCTTCGGCGTGTCGTACGCGGCTTGACATGGAAAACTCCTTTGTTTATGCGGGTTCAAGGCTATGCCTATCGATTGCAATAATACCAGCAAAAGCAAAACTGCATACGTATGCAAAATGCGTGTTATACTAAAAACCAACGATGTTCAGCAATGTTGCAAACGACAAACATTTCAAGGTCTAACCACGATAATGCGAGCGTATGCATCATTCATTTTTTGGCAGAACTGAAAACGTGTGCATCGAAACTATCGGAACAGGAACCGAATCAGGAAAGGACAGATCAATGAAGATCGATTGGAAGAAGGCTATCGGCCTCACTGCTGCCGCAGCTATGCTGCTGCCCCTCGCCGCATGCGGTGGCTCCAACAATGCCGGCGACGCAAAGTCCGGAGGCACCGAAGACGTGACCCTGAGCGTGTGGGCCCCGCAGGAGGACCAGGACGGCGGCAACGACTCCTGGCTGAGCCAGGTCGAAGCCAACTTCGAGAAGGAGCACCCCGAGTACAAGATCACTTGGAAGAACGACGTGCTCTCCGAGGGCGACGCCGCCACCCAGGTCCAGACCGACCCGACCGCCGCCGCAGACGTCTACATGTTCGCCTCCGATCAGCTCGGCGCCTTGATGAAAGCCCAGGGCATCGGCGAGCTCGGCTCCGACGCCGAGAAGCAGGTCAAGGAGCAGAACGGCGACCTGGAAGTCGCCTCCGTGACCGGCTCCGACGGCAAGATGTACGGCGTGCCCTACACCGACAACACCTGGTTCATGTACTACGACAAGTCCACCTTCTCCGAGGATGACATCAAGAGCCTCGACACTATGGTCTCCAAGGCCGCGGTCGCCTTCCCGCTCAACGATTCCTGGTACATTGGTGGCTTCTACGATGGCCTGACCCTCTTCGGCGAGGACGGCACCGACCCGGATGCCGGCATGGTGTTCCCGAAGGACGCCGGCGACATCACCAAGTACCTGGTCGACCTTGCCGCCAACCCGAACTTCCACAACAGCGCCGACAACTCCGGCCTGTCCGAGATGCAGGCCGGCACCGTCAAGGCCTTCTTCTCCGGCTCCTGGTCCGCTGCCGACATCAAGGAAGCCCTCGGCGACAACATGGGCGTCGCCCAGCTGCCGACCTTCACCGTGAACGGTACACCGAAGCAGATGAAGTCCTTCGCCGCCACCAAGGCCGCCGCCTACAACCCGAACGCCAAGAACCCGAAGGCCGCCGCCCAGTTCGCCGCTTACCTCGGCTCCACCGAGTCCCAGAAGCTGCACTACACGGTGCGCAACATCATCCCGACCGACAAGACCCTCACCGATCTGACCGCCGATGACCCGGTGGCCATCGGACAGACCGATACCATGGCCAACACCGCCATCCTGCAGTCCGGTCTGGCCGGCATGGCTGACTGGTGGGATCCGGCCAAGGCCTTCGGCGACGCCATCCTCAACAAGGAAGTCACCGCAGACAACGCTCAGGCCAAGACCGACGCCTGGGTCGAGCAGGTCGGTTCCTACGCCAAGTGATCGCTTGACGGCTCGCAGCACTTGGCCGGCGCGGACCACTCCTCTGCGCCAGTCAACCCAACCTATAACCGAATAACCAACAATCAAATATGAGGGGTCTGTAAGGTACGCCAGCTGCGGGCGGATGATGTGAAGCCGTTGCATCCGCCCGCAGCCCCTCACCTATCAACGGTTTCAACCTTCTTTGTTTCTCCTCCTTCATTGCCGGCAGAGCTCGGGCAGCGTGCATGCGGTGTCCGGGCTCTGAACGGGTTTAAGCGAAGACAAACAAACAACAAGCCGGGCTCGCGGCCCGGAGCAACGGTTTCCATCATTTACAGTGAGAGGCGGTAGGGTGCAATGACAGCAGCAGCACTTTCCCCGCGCGAGATGAAGCGCCGCCGCAAAATGGGTGCGGATTATGTGGCGCCCTCGCCATACTCGGTAGGCAACGCGCTTACCAAGGGCGATGTGTTCACCAAACTATCCGCAGTCGTATTCGGACTGGGCAACATCGTTCGCAAGCAATACGTCAAGGGCGTGGCACTGCTGGCCCTTGAAATCGCATTCTTCGTATTTCTGTTCACCAACGGCATCACGTGCCTGTCCAAGCTGCCCAGCCTGGGCGACCAGAAGCAAGGCAAGGTACTCGTCGATGGCTTCTGGGAGTACACCCAGGGCGACAATTCCGTGGTCATCCTGCTGTACGGCGTCTGCACGGTGGTGCTCTGCCTGCTCTTCGTCTATCTGTGGACGGTCTCGCTCAAGTCCGCATACAAGGCCGAGTGCCTGGCCCGCGAGCAGGGCAAGGCCCCGAGCCTGGGCGACGATCTGCGTGAGCTGACCAACGCCAAGGTGCACCGACTGCTCATGTTCCTGCCAACGCTCGGCATTCTGGTCTTCACCGTCCTGCCGTTGATCTTCATGATCTCGATGGCATTCACCAGCTACGACCGCAACCATCTGGTGCTGTTCGACTGGGTGGGCTTCGACAACTTCGCCAAGGTGTTCTCCAACAGCGGCGGCACCGTCAACGCCCGCCTGTTCCTGCAGGTGACCATCTGGACGCTGGTCTGGGCGTTTTTCGCCACCTTCCTGAACTTCTTTATCGGCATGTTCTTCGCGATGGTCATCAACCGCAAGACCACGCGCTTCAAGGGCTTCTGGCGTGCGTGCTTCTCCATGTCCATCGCCGTGCCGCTGTTCGTCTCCCTGCTGGTCATGCGCACCATGCTTCAGCCCACCGGCGCCATCAACCGCCTGCTCATGGAGTGGGGTTGGATTGATCAGGCTCTGCCGTTCTTCACGGATGCCACTTGGGCCCGCGTCACGGTCATCGTGATCAACCTGTGGGTTGGTATTCCGTACACCATCATGCAGGTCACCGGTATTCTGCAGAACATCCCGGCCGATCAGTACGAGGCGGCCAAGATCGACGGCGCGAACTGGTGGCAGATCTTCACCAAGATCACCATGCCGTACATCATCTTCGTGCTTACCCCGTACCTGATCACCACGTTCACCGGCAACGTGAACAACTTCAACGTGATCTACCTGCTGTCCGGCGGCAACCCGGTGCCGGTCGGCGATTCCGCAGGCAAGACCGACCTTCTGATCACCTGGCTGTACAAGCTGACCGTCGATAAGAACGATTACAACCTCGGTGCCGTGATTGGCATCATGACGTTCATCGTCCTCGCGGTGGTGTCGCTGATCACCTACCGCAATTCCGGTTCCTACAAGAACGAGGAGGCATTCCGATGAGCAGGCATTCCGAGCAGACCATACAGACGACTGCCCGTATGAAGCGACCCGAATCGCACGGTCTGATGCATGACGCCAAGAAGCGTCGTATTCTTGGCGACGTCCTTTCCTATCTCTTCCTGGGAGTCATGGCCATCATCTGGCTGATTCCGATTGTCTGGGTGTTTGCGGAGAGCTTCAACAAGAACACCGCCCCCTACACCAAGACGTTCTTCCCCACCGAGTTCTCGCTCGACAACTACATCACGCTGTTCACCGACCGCTCGGTGCTGAACTTCCCGAAGATGTTCATGAACACGTTCATCGTGGCGTGCTTCGTGTGCCTCATCTCGGTGGTGTTCGTGTTGTCCGTGGCCTACTGCATGAGCCGCATGCGCTTCCGCACCCGCAAGACGTTCATGAACGTGGTGCTGGTGCTTGGCATGTTCCCCGGCATCATGGCCGTTTCCGCCATCTACTTCATCTTGAAGGCCGTGGGTCTGACCAGCGAAGGCATGACCACCGTGGCCCTGATTCTGGTCTACTCCGCCGGTACCGGCGCGGGCTTCTACGTGATGAAGGGATACATGGATACGATTCCGACCTCGCTTGACGAGGCCGCGCTGCTGGACGGCTGCACCCGTCTGCAGGTGTTCACCAAGATCATCATCCCGATTTGTAAGCCCATGATCGTCTACCAGGCCATCATCGGCTTCCTGACCCCGTGGCTCGACTTCGTGATGGCCAAGGTGATTTGCCGCACGCAGTCCAATTACACAGTGGCCCTCGGCCTGTGGCTCATGCTGCAGAAGGAATACATCCAGAACTGGTACGCGCGCTTCGCCGCCGCAGCCGTGGTGATTTCCATCCCGATCGCCATCCTATTCATCGTCATGCAGCGCTTCTACCAGGAATCGATGTCTGGTTCGGTTAAGGGCTGACGCGTTAAGCAGACAGCCCGGTGGGCTGTCTGTAGCGTCAGCCTGAGCGAGGCGATAGCCGGGCGAAGGTCGGATTGAGCCTCGCCGCAGGCGAGTCCGTAATTGCAGGACTGAGCCGTTAAGTAGTGGGGTCTGACTTGGCTCCCCTCTGAAGAGGGGAGCTGGCGCCGTAGGTGACTGAGGGGGAGCACCAGCTTACGCCAATACTCCCCTCAGCGAGGGGCCAGAAAGTGAGAAAGGACCGCAATGGAGAGGCCAATTTCCGTGGTGGCGGTGGCGGACTGGACGCCCGCCGAGCTAGCCATGCCATGCCCTGATTATCCCGTCTACCAGGATGGCGATCTCGGCGCGTTCCCCGACGCCAAGGGCACCACGTTCCGTATCTGGGCGCCCACGGCCAACGGCATCACCTTGCGCCTGTTCGACTCCGGCGCACCCTATGACACCGTCGAGCCCTTCCAGTCCCGTGAAATGACCCCCGGCACAGCCGGCACCTGGCAGATCCACTGCGACGGCATCGGCCACGGCACGTACTACGACTATCTCGTCCGTTTCCCGGACGGCACCGTCAATCGCACGGCGGATCCTTGGGCCCGCGCGGCCGGTGTGAACGGGCGCCGCAGCATGATCGTGGACCTGGCGCAAACCAATCCGGACGGCTGGGAGCAGGACCGCCGCCCGCACATCCCCAGCCGTGACCTGGTGATCTGGGAAACCCATATCGGCGATTTCAGCAACGACGAGCACAGCGGCATCCCCGAAGAACATCGTGGCACCTATCTGGCGTTCACCCATCCGGACACCAGCGTGGACGGCGAGGGCGAATTCCCCACCTGCGTGGCCTATCTTAAGCGGCTCGGCATCACCGCCGTACAGCTCATGCCGTTCTACGACTATGGTTCCATCGACGAATCGATTCCGCGAACCGACCCCAAGCACGGCTTCAACTGGGGCTATGATCCGCTGAATTACAATGTGCCCGAAGGTTCATACAGCACCGACCCGTATGACGGCGCCGTGCGCATCCGCGAATGCAAGCAGATGATCCAATCACTGCACGCGGCCGGCATCAAAGTGATCATGGACGTGGTCTACAACCACATGTTCTCCACCGACAACTGGTTCGAGCGCATGATTCCCGGTTACGCGCTGCGCCGCCGCGCCGACGGCACGTTCGCCGACGGTTCGGCCTGCACGAACGATGTGGCCACCGAACATCCGATGATGCGCAAATACATTGTGGATTCGGTGGTCTACTGGGCTCGCGAATACCATGTCGACGGCTTCCGATTCGACCTGATGGGCCTGATTGACGTGGAGACGATGAACGTCATCCGCACCGCGCTGGACCAGCTGCCCGACGGCGCCACAATCCTCATGCACGGCGAGCCTTGGACCGCCCGGGAAACCGCGCTCGAACCCGGCACGATTCTGGCCGACAAGCGCGGCATGCCTTACTTGGGCCCGCGGATCGGCGCGTTCTGCGATTCCACGCGAGACACCGTGCGCGGCCACGTGTTCTACCAGTGGGTTCCCGGATACCTGACCGGTGCCGCCGCCGATTACGCCGAGGACATCCGCCATGCCGAGGATGCCTGGCGCGGCACGTTGCGCGAAACCGCCAGCGTGGGGCAGGTGGTCCAGTACGTTTCCGCCCACGACGATCTGACCCTGTGGGACAAGCTGTGTGCTTCGATGCGCCGAGTGCCCACGGATGTCGACTACGACGCCCAGGACGAGTCCAGCACGGATCTGATACGCGCCAACCGTTTGGCCGCCGGCATCGTGTTCTCCGCGGCCGGTGTGCCGTTCATGCTTTCGGGCGAGGAGTTCGCGCGTACCAAGCACGGCGTCTCCGATTCGTATTGCAGCCCGTCCGCCCTGAACCAGTTGGATTGGCGGCGGGCGCAGCGCATGGGCGCGTTGGTGAATCATTATGCCGCGCTGATTCGTCTGCGCCGCAGCAATCCGGCCTACTTTGGCGGAGCCCGCATGATCGTGCCGCGTACCGATGAGATCGTGGTGTTCCGTGTGGGCGACGATTGCGTGGCCATCAACCCGACCGGCGAGCCGCGGACTCAGCTGGCCACCGATCTGGAGATGCCCGGCCCGTACGGCGAAGTGTCGAAAATCGCTCCCGACGAATGGACCTGCATCTATTGCTCCGATGACGAGATGCCAGGCGAAGTCGAGAACCGGCGATTGCCCCTGCCGTCCCACACCTTCACTATCTGGCGGCGCAATCGTGGGTGAATATGAAGTTTGCTCCCGCCGGTGGGGGCTGTCGAACAGCATACTGAACGTGATCAATGAACGAGGGGTCACCGCTGGTCATGCTGCCGATAGCCCACGCCGGCTGGGCTTGTCATATGACGCGATTTTCTTCGACCTCTACGGCACTTTGGTGGACATTCGCACCGATGAGGAGTCGGCCGCGGCATGGGGCGCGCTGCGCGCCGCTCTGGCGGAATACGAGGTGCCGTGTCCGGACAATGCTTCGCTGAGGGCCCGGTTCGAAACGTTGGCCGAGCCGATTCGCGCGGCGGCCTTTGCCGCTCATGGCGCACACGCCGAACCTGATCTGCTGCCGGTGTTCGCCGGATTGATGGGTTGTCGGGATGCGGCATTGGCCGATCTTTCCAGCCGGGCCGACGCCGTATTGGCGAGGTTCAGAGAGTGCGATGACGTGATATGCCGCGATTCCCAAGCCGCCGCGCAGACTTCGCTTGAGGGGAACGCTGCCGTTCGGGAAAGCCGGATGGATATGGCCCGGGCGTTGGCTTGGACGTTTCGACAGGCCAGCACCAGTATGCTGCGCCTCTACCCGGGCGCGCTGGAATTGCTGGCGCGATTGCGATCCGTGGGGTTGCGCGTTGTGCTCGTCAGCAACGCGCAATCCTGCTATACGCGGCCGGAGCTGGCGATGTTGGGCTTGGAATATGCGTTCGACCGGATTGTTATCTCCAGTGAAATCGGCGTGCGCAAACCATCTCCCGCCATATTCCGCCGTGCCGCGCAGGCCGAGGGTGTGGTCCCCTGCAGGGTGCTGATGGTGGGCAACGACGAACGTTCGGACATTATGGGCGCGGCTGGCGCGGGCATCGATGGCGTCTATATGCGCACCGAGATCTCCCCGCCCGGCGATCCGCAAACCAGCCAGCACGCCGTGCGCTCGCTGACCGGCCCCGATTATGCTGGATTATTGGGATACTTGAATATATAGCTTGGCTCCCCTCTCTGAGGGGAGTTGTCGCCGTAGGTGACTGAGGGGAGTTTGCCTGACACATAGGCTCCCCTCAGTCTTGCTGCGCGAGCCAGCTCCCCCTCTTCAGAGGGGAGCCAGAACAGGAAGGCGCAACCTTATGAACGAAGTGGAGATGGCAAAGCAGCGGCGTGGTGAGAAGCGCCGCCGCAAGGGCCTGTCCGTATTCCGTCTCAAGATGATCGGCGCCCTATTCATGGCATTGGGCGTGGCCGGCGTCTCGGTCCTGCCGGCCATGTTGGGCGACCCGACTCAGGACATGGCTGCACTGACCGTGGTGGTGGCGTGCACGGCGGCTTCATGGTGCGCCATCCCCATCTACTCATGGCTGCTGTTCGACGGCTACCGGCATACGGGCAGCATTGGAAAATATGTGCTCCGTCTGTTCATCGTCGCGGTGGTCAGCGATGTGCCGTACGACCTGATTATGACCGGCAAGCCATTCGACTTGAGCGCGCAGAACCCGGTGTATGGCTTGGTCATCGCCCTGGTCGTGCTCATGCTGGTGGATTGGATTGCATACCAGTACGGCGGGGAGAGTCTGCGCCCGTGGTCCGGTGCTCAGCGAGGTGGTGCGGCTGCGGTGCGTTGGCTGCTGACCATTGTGGTCATTCTGGCCGGACTGCTGTGGGCGTTGCTGCTGCGCGTGGGCGTGGATCAGCGGATTATGTATACCGGTGTGCTGACGCTGCTGTTTGTGCTGGTGTTCTACTTCCTGAACGCGCGTGAAAATACGATGATGTTCACCGCCGGGCTGCTGGGTGCCGTGATGTGCATTACGCCCGGTATTGGTGTGGCCTTCCTGCACTACCGCAATGACGAAGTCGGGTTCAAGCAGTCTTGGACCAAGTGGGCCTGGTACGCGGTCTATCCAGTGCTTTTGATTATCGGCGCGCTGGCCTAGTTACGCCATTTCCCCGAATGGAATATCGGTGCTGCGCGGCACTAGCTGTGCCTCGAGCACCTCGTGCGGGTCATAGAGCGTCTTGCCGCTGATGAGCGTCAACGCCTTATTGGCAGCTGCGCGGCCCATCGCATACGGATCCTGACGCATGGTCGTCAAGTTGATGGTGTCGGCATAGGGGCTGTCGTCAAAGCCGACAATCGAATAATCGCGCGGCGTGCGGTGGCCGTAACGCTCCAGCTTGAGCACCAGCGGAATCGCCATCATATCCATCTGGCAGCAGATTGCGTCCGGGAACTCATCCATCGCCAGCAGCGCGGATAATGCGGAGTCGGCGAAGGCCGGGCCGCGCGGCACGGAGAGCACTTCCCAATTGATGTCGTGCTTGCCTTCGGCGTCCTTGCAGGCGTTGATGAAGCCCTGTGCGCGTGCGTCAATCGAGGAATCCAGTCCGGCGGCCTCGGAACAGGGGTAGACGATGTGCTTGTGACCGAGGTTGATGAGATGCTGCGCGGCCGTGTACATGCCTTTTTCGTCGTCGATGCTGATGGTGGCGTCAAAGCCTTCGGAAGACGGCGTATTGATGCCGATGATCGGCACATGAATGCGCTGCAGCTGCTCGACCTCGTGCGGATCGATAGCGAACGAGGCCACGAAAACGGCATCGACATTGCGGCGAATCGGCAGGTCGGTGAAGAACTCATGACGGTTTGCGGCGGTATCGATGTGCTGGAACAGCGAGATGTCATAGCCGGCCGGATGCATCACCGATTCGATGCCCGCGAACGTCTGCGTATTGAACCAGCTGGTGATCTCCTCATTCATCAGCATCGCCACACGGTAGGTCTGTCCGGACTTCAGGGCGGTGGCGGAGCGGGAGATGTTGAAATCGAGCTTATCGGCCACATCCAGCACCTTGCGGCGGGTCTTCGCCGAGACGAGTTCCGGGCGGGTGAAGGCGCGCGACACTGTAGAAATGGAGACTCCGGCCTCCTTGGCTACTTGGTAGATGTCTGCCTTGCCCATGTTCCTCCTCGTGCAATTCGTGGTATCAGCTATGCCACGTAATCCCCCTAACGGGTTGCGCCATCCACGATGTGCAATCATTTGTATCATACACTGCAAACGTTAGCGCGAAGCTGGGGGAAGTGTTGCTTGGTGTGGTATGCTGATTGGGACATAGTGTTGCGAACGTATGCAGTCTGTCAACTGTGCTGCATGCCGTTTCTGCAGGAGTGGTGCTGAAAGTGTTGCAAACGTTGTCAACGGTCTGACCGTGCGATAGGGGGTGTTCCCCTTCATGGTTCGTGCGGTCAATGCTCAAGGATGAGAGAAAGGACTCATATGGCCGTACGACGATTCAGCTCGCTCGCCAAACGCCTTGCCGTAACCGGCATAGCGGTGGCAATGTCTGCCACAACGCTGGTAGCATTGCCGGCTTCTGCGGACGAGACCGAGGCCAATGCACGGGCGCGCACATCTGTTGGCGTGCCGGGCGATGTGATCGCCATCGCATTCCAAACCAACTGGAATTCGGTGGCCAAGGAGTGTACCGAGGCTTACGGCCCCGAAGGTGTGGGCTACGTACAGGTCTCCCCGCCGATGGAGTCCATCCAGGGCACTGAATGGTGGACCTCCTACCAGCCGGTCAGCTACAAGCTCGACTCCAAGCTCGGTACGGAAGCCGAGTTCAAGACCATGATCGCCACGTGCAACGCGGCGGGCGTCGAGATCATCGTCGACTCGGTCATCAACCACACCACCGGCGCCGATCAGGGCGAGGGCACCGGCGTCGCCGGCAGCAAGTACGACGGCGAGGGCAACTTCCCCGCAATCCCGTACACCAAAGAGAACTTCCACGACTGCACCAAGAACATCGGCGACTACACCAACGCTGACGAAGTACAGAACTGCCGCCTGACCAGCCTGCAGGACCTCGACACCAGCCAGGAATACGTGCAGGACAAGCTCGCCGACTACATGAACCGCCTGCTCGACCTCGGCGTCTACGGATTCCGCGTCGACGCGGTCAAACACATCGCCACGGCCGACGTGGCCGCCATCAAGGCCAAGCTCGCCGAGAAGTCCGGCCGCAACGCCGACGATATCTTCTTCGAGCAGGAAGTCATCGGCAACGCCTCCGAAGCCGCGGAAATCCAGCCGAGCAACTATGTGGCGAACGGCAAGGTCTCCGAATTCAACTTCACCAACCACCTGTCGGTCGCCTTCGCCGGCGACATCACCGACGCCAGCAAGGGCCTTGCGAAGGTCGGCGGCGACGGCTGGGTGAGCTCCGACAAGGCCGCAGTGTGGGTGACCAACTGGGATACCGAGCGCGGATCGGCCATCACCTACAAGAAGGGCTCGAAGTACCTGCTCGCGAACGCGTTCATGCTCGCGTACGACTACGGCCAGCCGCACATCTACTCCGGCTACTACTTCGACAACTCCGACGACGGCGCTCCCGGCGCCACCGAAACCTCCGTGCCCGACATGGAGTGCCCGACCGACGGCTCGATGACCTCCGGCACCTGGCAGTGCGCCGAACGTTGGACCGCGATCCGCGGCATGATCGGCTTCCACAACGCGGTCAACGGCACCGACGTCACCAACTGGAAGGCGTACGACACCAACGTGCTCGGCTTCGGTCGCGGCGACGTCGGCTACCTCGCGCTCAACAACAGCGCCGACGACTCCAAGCAGACGTTCCAGACGTCACTGCCCGCCGGCGAATACTGCAACGTGTACGCCACCGGCGACTGCTCTGCAACTGTGACCGTGAAGGACGACGGCACGTTCGACGCGACGCTCGCGAAGAATTCCGCCATCGCGATCTACGCGGGCGCGACCAAGGATTCCTGGACCGGCACGACCAAGTCCGATCCGTCCGATCCGGACCTGTCCGTCAACGACGAGACCAAGAAGGCCACGGCCGACACGAGCCGCACCATCTACTACAAGCTGCCCGACGGCTGGAAGCAGGCGTACCTCCACTACGGTATCGACGGCTGGGCCGAGCAGGGCCACGAGCTGATGGCCGACGCCGGCAACGGCTGGGTCAAGTTCACGGTCGATCCGAAGGGCAAGTCCTTCGAATACGTATTCACCGACGGCGGCGACAACTGGGACAACCCGAATGGCGGCGGCAACTACACCGCGCAGGGCCACTGGACGGCGGTCGCCGGCCACGAGGCCAGCGCCGGCGTGCCCTCCGACGTGCAGTCGTACCAGCCCAAGACCAAGGTGATCGTGCACTACAAGCCCGCCGAAGGCGACGCCGTCGCCGATCGCGGCGTGTACATGTGGGGCACCGACAAGAACGGCGCCACCCTGAACGGCGCGTGGCACGCCTTCACCGGCGAGGACTCCTACGGCAAGGTGTTCGAGACCACCATCGATGGTGCGTACGACGCCGCCAAGATCGGTGTGATCGTCACCACCGAAGGCTGGGACAAGGTCGGCAGCGACCGTACCATCGACGGTTCCACCGGCACCGCCGAAATCTGGGTCGACGGCGCCAATCCGGACGAAACGCTCACCGAAGCCCCCGACGGCTACAAGAAGGCCGCCAACCAGATCGACGTGACCATCCACTACCACCGCCTCGCCGACGACTACACCAGTGAAGACGGCATGAAGGCATGGGACATCTGGGGCTGGGCCGACGGCGTCAACGGTGCTGCCTACCCGTTCACCGAGCACGACGACTACGGCCTGATCGCCAAGTACACGCTCAAGGGCAGCGGCATGAGCACTCCGCAGTTCATCGTGCGCTACGGCGGCAACAGCTGGGAAGCCAAGGATCCGAACGACGAGAACCGCACGATCCCGCAGTCCGCCATCACCGTGAACGCCGACGGCACCGCATCCGCCGAAATCTGGCTGGTGCAGGGCGACACGACGATCTACACCAACGGCACGCTCTACGACGCCAAGGGCACGATCGTCTCCGCCGAAATGACTGACTTCAACACCATCACGGTCAAGCTCAACAAGGCGCTCACCATCGACAAGCCGGCCGACGCGGTGTCGGTCGAGGGTGTGAAGATCAAGGACGTGAAGGCTAGCGGGAACACCGTGACCATTACCACGGCCGACAATCTTGACGTGACCAAGGCCTACAAGGTGACGATCGAGGACTACGGCACGCAGAACGTGTCGCTCGGCGCCGTCGTGCGCTCCGACGCGTTCGACAAGAAGTACGCCTACGACGGCGATGATCTTGGCGTGACCTACAAGGCCGAGAAGTCCACGTTCAAGCTGTGGGCGCCGACCGCCACCAAGGTGACGCTGCGCCTGTACGCCGACTCCACCGATCCGAAGGCAGCGCAGACCGACGCCGTGACGCTGGAGAAGTCCGGCAAGAAGGGCGTGTGGACGTTCGCCGTGGACAAGGATCTCAAGGATTACGCCTACGACTACGAGCTGACCTTCGCCGACGGCACGGTCAACACGTCCGCCGACCCGTACGCGACCGCCGCCGTGGCCAACGGCGAGCGATCCGTCGTGCTCTCCGACAAGGAGAAGGGCGATGCCGGCAAGCGCATGGCGTCGTTCAGCAAGCCGACCGACGCGATCATCACCGAGGCGAACGTTCGTGACATGACCATCAACCCGAACTCCGGCGTCTCCGAAGCCAATCGCGGCAAGTACCTCGGCTTCGTCGAGGAGGGCACCACGGTCGACGGCAAGCAGGGCGCGGCGCCCACCGGCATCGACTACCTCAAGTCGCTCGGCGTGACGCATGTGCAGATCATGCCCGTCTACGACTACGGTTCCGTGGACGAGACCGGCGATCTGAGCTACGGCGCGCAGTACAACTGGGGCTACGATCCGGAGAACTACAACGTGCCGGAAGGCTCGTACTCCTCCGACCCGAGTGACCCGAGCGCTCGCGTCAAGGAAATGAAGCAGATGGTCTCCGGGCTGCACAAGAACGGCCTGTACGTGGTGATGGATGTGGTCTACAACCACGTCTACAACGCCTCCGAACACGCCTTCAACAAGACCGTGCCTGGCTACTACTTCCGCTACGACGCCAATGGCAACCTGACCAATGGCTCCGGCTGCGGCAACGACGTGGCTTCCGAGCGTGCGATGGCCCGTAAGTACATCGTCGATTCCGTGAAGTACTGGGCGACCGAGTACAACGTGGACGGCTTCCGCTTCGACCTCATGGGTCTGATTGACCAGACCACCATGAATCAGGTGCGTGCGGCGCTTGACGAGATCGATCCGTCGATTCTCGTCATCGGCGAAGGCTGGGATATGACTGACGCCATTGGCAACCAGGAAACCACGCAGCCCAATGCCTCCAAGGTCAAGGGCGTGGCGTTCTTCAACGACTCCCTGCGCGACGCGATCAAGGGCAGCGTGTTCTCCGACGAGGACACCGGCTTCATCGCCGGCAAGGCCGACAAGGAGAACCTCATCGCCACCAACGTGCTCGGCTGCAACAACAAGCGCGAGGGCATCGATGAGAACGGCCACTGCAACAACGGCACCGCCGACACGAACTACGGCGGCGCGGATCAGGTGGTGCAGTACGTCGAGATCCACGACAACCTGACCTTGTACGACAAGCTGGTCAAGAGCGCGCCCAACGACTCCGAGGAGACGCGACTCGCTCGCGCCAAGCTCGCCGACTCGCTGATCCTGCTCTCGCAGGGCATCACCGACATGCAGTTCGGCCAGGAGTTCCTGCGCACCAAGGGCGGCAATGGCAACAGCTACAACGCCGGCGACGCGGTGAACGCCATCGACTGGAACCGCACGGTCGAGCAGGCGGGTTCCGTGAACTATGTGAAGGGCCTGATCGCCCTGCGCAAGTCCATCAAGAACCTGCACCTGAGCAGCTATGATGACATCGCCAAGAACATGACGGTGCTGCAGCAGTCCGACGGCGTGGTGGCCTACCAGCTGAAGGACGGCAGCGACACGTATGTGGTGGTGTTCAACGCCAACGAATCGGCCGCAACGGTCGAGGCCGTGCCGGCTGGCAAGTACACCGTGCTGGCCGCCGATGGCAAGGTGACGGAGACGCAGGACAAGAATGCTGCAACCACCGTGGGCGCTGACGGCTACCGGGCCGGAGCGCTCGCCGCTGCCGTGCTCAAGGCCGGCGCCGACGATGATTCGACCAAGCCCGATGGCGGCAAGGACGATAACCAGTCGGGCGGCACCGCCACCCCGGGTACTCCGGGCGATAGTGGCAACGGCAATGGTCAGACCGGTGACGGCAACGCCTCCAACGGCGCATCCGACACCGCGGCCGGCCAATCCCAGCAGTTCGGCGCTGCCGCTCTGCCCAACACCGGCGTAGCCCTGTCCGTCATGGCGGTCGCCGTATTGGTGATGACCGCTGCCGGCATGCTGTTGCAGCGGTTCTCCAAGGGCGGCAATGTCGTCAACAGTAAGGAGGGCTCCGAACAGTAGTCCACACCGCGTCAGTTGCTGAGTGGCCCCCGCTGGCGGGGGCTGTCAGCGAAGCTGACTGGGGGTGGCTCAGAGCCGCTCCAAAAAACCTGAGCCTACATCGCTCAACTTTTGTGATGAATTTGGGAATAGAACTTGCCAAACAGAAGTTGAGTGATGTAGGCTCAAGTTTTGGAAGGCCCAAGAACCAACCAAGGAACTTGAGCGAACAACGTAAGAACAAACGAATAATTAAGGAGCACACATTATGGCACGTGCAGTTGGTATCGATCTGGGCACCACGAATTCCTGCATCGCTACGCTGGAAGGTGGCGAGCCCACCGTTATCGTCAACGCTGAGGGCATGCGCACCACCCCGTCCGTGGTCGCGTTCTCCAAGTCCGGCGAAATCCTCGTCGGCGAGGTGGCCAAGCGTCAGGCTGTGACCAACGTTGACCGCACTATTTCTTCTGTCAAGCGTCACATGGGCACTGATTGGACCGTCGACATCGACGGCAAGAAGTGGACCCCGCAGGAGATTTCCGCACAGATTCTGATGAAGCTGAAGAGGGACGCCGAGGCTTACCTCGGTGAGCCCGTCACCGATGCTGTCATCACCTGCCCGGCATACTTCAACGATGCCCAGCGTCAGGCCACCAAGGACGCCGGCAAGATCGCCGGCCTGAACGTCCTGCGTATCATCAACGAGCCGACCGCAGCCGCTCTGGCCTACGGCCTTGAGAAGGGCAAGGAAGACGAGCGCATCCTGGTCTTCGACCTCGGCGGCGGCACCTTCGATGTCTCCCTGCTGGAGATCGGCAAGGACGACGACGGCTTCTCCACCATTCAGGTGCAGGCCACCAACGGCGACAACCACCTCGGTGGCGATGACTGGGATCAGAAGGTCATCGACTGGCTGGTCGGCGAAGTCAAGAACAAGTACGGCGTTGACCTGTCCAAGGACAAGATCGCTCTGCAGCGCCTGAAGGAAGCCGCTGAACAGGCCAAGAAGGAGCTGTCCTCCTCGACCAGCACCTCCATCTCCATGCAGTACCTGGCCATGACCCCTGACGGCACCCCGGTGCACCTGGACGAGACCCTGACCCGTGCGCACTTCGAGGAAATGACCTCCGACCTGCTGGGCCGCTGCCGCACGCCGTTCAACAACGTGCTGCACGACGCCGGCATCTCCGTGAGCG
>ERZ791765.639-NODE-639-length-33573-cov-3.849454_pt1 | contig 33573 bp, 35 predicted proteins | sample MGYA00509949_ERZ791765 | MGnify/ENA primary metagenome ERZ791765 (study PRJEB30046, sample SAMN00791980) | human gut metagenome | study: EMG produced TPA metagenomics assembly of the A metagenome-wide association study of gut microbiota in type 2...
AAAACAACGGACTTTAGAAGCATTAAAGGGGTTAAAAATTATCAAAATAGGCAAAGAACAGGTTAAAAAAGGGCATAAAAACATATATATAAATGCTGAATAGCCCTTGATAATCATAGGTTTTAGCTTGTATACCCCCCTATAGTATGATATAATATATATAAATGAATAGGCACGTGAAGTACCCTCTAGCTCACCACATTTTTACGGTCAGTTAGGGAAGCCATATATAAGGCATGGGAATATAATCGATTACGCAAATTGCGTAGTTGCTTGTATCTCGTGCCTTTTTATTTTACTTAATTTCATTTCTAATATCCCAAAAGCCTTGGGGTGGGCTATAACTACTCTTAATTTAAATAGTCTAATCAAAGACGTAAAACAGGAGGTAATACAATGAATAAGTTATTTTTTAATCTACAGTTTTTCGCAGAAGATAACGAAGAGGTTTCAACACCACCAGTAGAGCAGGAGAAAACATTTAGTCAAGATGACGTAAATCGCATTATAGGTGAACGTTTGATAAAAGAAAGAGCAAAGCTTCAAGCAGAGCATGAGGTAGCATTAAATAAACAACGTGAAGAGTTAGAGCTTGAAAAAGCTACCTTTAAGGCCAGCTTATTAGATAAAGAGGTTGATGTATATCTGAAAAGTTCAGATCTACCAAGTGAATTAAAGAGCTTATTACGATATAGCACTATTGAGGAGTTTGTAGAAGTAACAGACAAACTTCAAGAAGCAATGTACGGTATGCTTTCAAGAAGAGTAGAAGAGATGCAAAATATCACAACGCCTATGAGTGGAAATGTAACACATATTCCAAATGAAAATAAAAATCTAACAAAAATATTTACAGGGAGGTAATAAAAGATGGCAATAAATTTAGTAACAGAATTTAAACCCTATGTAGATGAACAGTTTGCAACAGGAAGCAAGAAATCACTGTTAACAAATAATGATTTTGGGTTTAATGGGGCTAATACTATTAAAGTATATAAGGTGACCACAGCATCTATGAATGATTATGACAGAGCAGGTACAGGTCCGAATTCTTCAAGATATGGAGAAGTACAGGGATTAGATGCTACAACAGAGCAATTCACCCTTAAGAAAGATAGATCATTTACATTTGCTATTGATAAACTAGATACAGATGAAACAGCTCAACAGTTAGCTGCTGCTACTGCTCTTGCAAGACAGATGCGAGAAGTTGTTATTCCAGAAGTAGATACTTATGTGTATGGTGTAATGTGTGAGGGTGCAGGCAATAAGCCAGAAGCCAAGGCATTAGATGCAAACAATATCTATACAGAAATCATTGAAGCTAATAATGTATTAGATAATGCAGAAGTACCAGAAAGCGAAAGGTTTATTGTGGTTATTCCAGATACATATTTACTTATGAAAAAGTGTAAGGATATAGTAATGGAAACCAATATAGGTAATGAATTAAGATTACAAGGTGTTATTGCTATTGTTGACGGGTTAAAGGTGGTAAAAGTGCCTAAGAATAGAGTACCCGAAAAGTTTGGTTTCTTAGTTGGCCATTCATGTGCAACAGTAGCGCCGACAAAATTAGCAGACTATAAAATACACCAAGACCCTCCAGGTATTAGTGGTGACTTAGTAGAGGGACGTATTAACTATGATGCATTTGTACTAGAGAACAAAGCAAAGGCATTATACTACCAAGCAATAGTTTAAAATAAAAGGCTCGTATAGGCTCAAATAGGGCTTGTATGGGCCTTTAATATTAGGATGGTGTTTACATTGAAGAAGTTAGATAAACTAATAAAACAGGCTAAACAAGTTCAGAGAAAGAAGGATTTTCAGCCAGTACATATTATAGAAAATGATTACTGTTATTCATGTAAAGGCAAGTGCAAATATAATGATAATAACCCAAGAAAAGAATTAGGGGAGGATGTAGTTATTATATATGGAGATTTACCAGATGATACAAATGGATATAATGATGCGCCTACAGATACTTTGAGAAAGATGCTGAAACTAATGGGGGAGGAAGAATATGAGTAAAGAGGATAAAGAAAATTTTCTGATTCCTAGAAATGAGGTGAAATAGATGGGTAAGAAAATTAATTTAAGGCTAGATACACCTAGCAACATTAGAAAGAGTTTAGCTAAAATTACGAATATGGTAGTTAATGGCGAGTTACCTACAGGACAAGCCAATACTATCATTTTAGCGTGTAATGCTATTCTAGGTAGTATTAGGGTAGATGAACAGGAGAAGAAAATTAAAGAGCTTGAGGAACTTATAAATGAGATACAAAAGTAAGGGGGTTAATTTTACCCCCTTTTTGACACACAGATTGACACAACTTTTTGTGTCAAAACCTAATTTTATAAGAATGTAACGGAAAATAAGAATAGAGTAAACCCTTGATACATCAATGATTACTAGATGTATCAAGGGCTTTTTTAGTCATACATGTACGACTCTAGAGACCTATATACTCTTTTTGTCTTATTTAGCATCTGGATCTTTAATACCTGCTTTTGAAGAAATATGACCTTTTGTATTACCTGTTTTTGGATTACTGCAACTGCATCCATTATCTTTACATTTTTTGCTCATTTTGTAACCTCCTAAAAAGTTTGTATACCTTCTTAGTATTTTCTGCATTTCTAAAAATATGCTTTATAATTTTTTTACGGAGTCACCAGAGATAAGGGTGCAGTTTATAATTTTTCTACCTAGTTTAAAATCAGGTGTACTAATTTTATGTAGCATCGTTGTAACACATGCTTCTGCCATAGTATTTACATCTACAGAAATAGTTGTAAGCGGTGGCGAACAAATATTAGAGTAAGTGGAGCTAATTAATACAGTCAGAAGATTCTGTAGTCATACAGGGGAGGATTTATTCAAATAATGGAGAGTCTGTAACAAATAATGAAGAAACCAATAAGGGCATAATAACATTAAACTCAAAAGCATTTATAGGGGCTTTAAGGGTTTATACAAATTTAGTTAATAAAATGAATGTAGCTTTTAAGAAAAAAGAGAGAAGTATTAGGACAAAAATAAGTTAATTTAGCTAGACAAAGGCTATCTTATTCTATAGGATAAGGATGAGATAGTCTTTGTTTTGTATTAAATTAAAAATATTCTAGAGGTGAGAATGGAATGAAAACAGGGTTGAAGCATTATTATGGTGACTTACATACGCACACAGGCTTTTCAGATGGAAGGGGGACACCAAAAGAAGCTTTTGAGTGGGCTAAAGCAAGTAAAATGGGTGATTTCTTAGCGGTTTCGGATCATGAAGGATCTATAACGATGCAAAAGTGGATGGAAACTTTAAAGGCAGCAGATGAAGTAACAGATGAAACTTTTGTAGGGATTGCCTCTTATGAATCAGGTTATAGTGAGGAGTTTACAGATGAAGATGGTGTGGCAGTAGTAAATGGAGGAGAACTTAATCTATTTGGGACAGATGCCCTTTTAGTAGAAGCAGGATATCCAACAGATTTTAAAGATTTCTATGAAAAGCTTAGGAAGCATAAAGGGGCTATTGCTTTTTATAATCACCCACAAGAAGCAAGTTGGCCTACAGATAAGATATGGAACGCATATGACGAATTTGGAGTCTACGAAGATGGCATAGACGATTATATTGTGGGCATGGAAACTTCGAATGAAACAAGTGCCTATAATCATATTCATGAACTTGTTTATACGATAGCGCTAGATAAAGGGTGGAAGTTTGCACCTTATGCAACTACAGATACTCATAGTGGTAATTGGTTAAGTGGTTTTGAAAATAGAACAGTTGTATTAGCTGAGTCACTTACTAGAGAGCATCTTATAGAAGCTTTTAGAAAACGTCATGTGTACGCAGTACAAGATAAGAATTTCCAGGTGGAGTTTGCAGTTAATGGACGAATTATGGGAAGTGTTTTAAGTGCAAAGGACCATACGTATCATATAGAAGTAGAAGTTTTACATAAAGAACCGCACGAGGGAGGGGCCTTTAAGCGTTTAGAGATTATTTCAGATTATGGTCAGGTGGTAGCATCTTGTGAAAGAAAAGATTTCCATATGAAATGGAATGTTACATTAGAGAGTGAAACGGCAAGATATTTCTTCTTGAGGGTAGTTAATGAAGAGGGGAAAAAAGCTTGGAGTGCACCAGTCTGGACAGGAAGAAAGCCTGATGAAAAAGTGGAAGCAGTAAAGGGAAGACGTATACGACCTGAAGCCATGAAGGTTATTTATGCATCTTCTGAAAAAGACTCCTGTAAAGCCTGTGAAATTCTAAATCCAGACACAAAGACTTATTGGGAATCAGAAGAAACAAGCGGAGAAATTATTATTGACTTAGGAGAAGAAAAGGAACTTATAGGGATTGGTTATAGGAAAAATTATATTGCTTATGAAGATAAAGAGGCGCTAGCTAAGCTTATGGATGGTTATTGCTATGAAGTAAGTAAAGAAGAGCAAGAAGGGTATGAAGTAGTAGCAAGTGGACGTGTTAGAAACTATGGAAGTGAACATTATAGGAGCTTTGAGGCGATTAAGGCACGTTATGTTAAGATTAAAGCTTTAAATGCAATAGAAGAAGGTATTGTAGCAATTGGTAATATTTATATTTATGAAATGTAAGGGGGAATAAAAAATGGCAAATTTATTTGAAGTAGGACTCTTTGATGAATTAGAAGCAATTTATCCAGATACCAAGGCAGAAAGTGGGGATAAGGTTTATAGAGTAAGCGGAGCATCTGGCACTTATGCAGGTGTTCATATGGTGATCTCAGGATTACAAGCAGGACAGATGGTAAGCTTTGAAGTAAAAGGGCCTCATCAAGGTTATAAGCTTTTTGAGCTTATTCCTGTACCAGTAGAAGATAATACAGGACTTATAACACGTACAGAAAGATTTGATGGTAAGTATAATCCTTATGTTATTCGAAGGGCACCTTTTATGATATATGAAGTCTTACAGCCTATTAGAAATTTAGCTGTAAGTAAAGGGCAGAGCGTAGCTGTGGCCTTTAGGGAAGCTATACAAGTGGAAGAAGATGTAGAAAATAAATGGGAAATCTATGTGACAGTAGAAGGTATCACTCAAAAGCTTACTTTTATTGTAGAAGCTAAGAAAGTTAAAGTTATGCCAAGTAATAAGACAACACATAAGTATGTGAACTGGATTAATATGAGGAATATAGGTGCTTTTCATAAAGTAGTAATGTGGTCTAAAGAGTGGGAAGACTTAGTACTTTCTTATTTTAAATTAGCAAGATATGCTAGACAGAATATAGTTTGGCTACCAGCAGATCTTTATTTTGAGTTAAATGAAAGTCAGCATCCAGTTCTGAATGAAGAAAAACTAAGTACACTTATAAGACTTGCAGATGAAGCAGAGCTTTACTGGCTAAATGGAGCTAATTTATGTGGTCGTAAAGATGGAGATTGGTGTGCAACTGAGGCAGAGACTATACTCTCAAAACGTATTATGCCAGGTGAAGGAGAAGAAGACTTTAGAAATATGACCACTCAGCTTTATAAATATATTAAAGAAAAAGGCTTAGAGAATAGATGGATTCAAAGTTTCTTTGATGAGCCACTTGATGAAAGTGCAAACGTTTATCATAGAGGTGCAACCATTATTAATGAGACGATGCCGGGCATTCGAGTTTTAGATGCTAACAAGGCAACTGAAAGTTTAGTAGGAGCTATGGATATATGGTGTCCTACATTAGACTGTTATGAAAAAGAGTTTGAATTTTATAGAGATCGTGTAGAAAAGGGAGAGGAAGTATGGGTATATACTTGCCTTGAGCCAACAGGTCCATACCTTAATAGACTGTTAGATATGGAAAGAATAAGGCCGGTACTTATTGAATGGGCCAATAGCCTTTATCCTGTTAAAGGATTCTTACACTGGGGTGGTAATTGGTTTGCTGTAAATCCTTATAAGCAGTCTTGCGTATGTATGGGGCAAGAAGACTATACTAACTTTAAACTTAATTATAGTGCACAGCTTCCAGCGGGTGACTGTGGTGTGATGTACCCAGGTGATTTGATGCCTTTATCTACAACAAGATTAGAGGCACATCGTATAGGCTTTGAGGACTTATACCTTATTGAACAATTAAAAAATAAAAATAAAGCATTAGCTAAAGAAATTGTAAGCACTTTAGTTAGAAGTTATAAAGATTATGAGACAGATATCAGTCTTTATAGAAAAACGAAGAAGCGCTTATTAGAAGCATAAATCTTTAGCCTAATGCACACCCTAAAAAAGTAATCCTAATAAATGAGGTGACAGACAACATGGGTGAAGCAACTAAATTTGATATTCCACAACAAGGCTCACAAAAAAGCAGAAAAAGAAGTGGGCTCGAAAAGGATCCAGGAACAAAAGCAACAGATTTCAAAAAACATTGGAATAAAAACAGTGCAAACAATCATTAAGAGCTAAAAAAGTGGTAGGTATACTATATAGAATAAATTCTGTGCGGTATACCTACTTTTTATTATACATTAGAAAAAATTTTTATTTCTAATAGATAAAGAAATAAAAATGCAGAGAAAAATAATAAAAGTATGGGAAGAAGAATTAATTATAAAAATAAATTAAATAAATTAAAAATGGCTAGAAATTATACTTATTTTTTTATATAATTGAATCAATTGTATAGAAGGTATAAGGAGGATGTTAAACAATGCATATGATTTATAGGATAGGTAATGGGGAAACCATAAAATATAGTGCTAGAGAATTAGCAAAATACTTAACTCTAGTGACTGGTAAGGATTGCTTTCAAATTGTAGAAAAATCAAGTTATGATAAAGCTTTACAAGGAATATGGCTAGGTAGTGATGATCAAATAGGTGTAAACTTTGAGGTACAAGATAAAGCTTTAGATGATGGTATTGCTATAGCAATCGTAAAAGGTAATGGATTTATTACAGGGACAAATGAAAGAAGTATTCTAATAGGTGTTTATCGTTTCTTAACGGAGTTAGGATGTAGGTGGTTAAGACCTTGTAAAGATGGGGAAGTACTGATACATAAAGCATTAGAAGATATGAATGTTGAACTTAAAGAAATAGCATCCCTTAGACATAGAGGTGTTGTAATTGAGGGGTCTAATACATATGATAATGTAAAAGATATGATCGAATGGCTACCTAAATTAGGTTACAATAGTTATTTTATTCAATTTATGCATGCCTACTCTTTCTTTAAACAATGGTATATACATGCAGAGAATCCACTTAAACAAAAAGAGTTTTTTGATGATGAAATGGCAGAAGAATTTACAGAAGGATTAGTAAAGGAAATTAAGAAAAGAGGTCTTATTTATCATGCAGTAGGTCATGGATGGACATGTGAAGCCATTGGTGTACCAGGACGTGGTTGGGATGCAGAGAAGATAGCTTTAACAGATGAGCAAAGAGAGTACCTAGCTCTTATTAATGGAAAAAGAGAGTTTTATGGGAATGTTCCACTTAACACTAATCTTTGTTATTCATCACCTAAAGTACAAGAAGCATTTACAGATGGCATTGTAAACTATGCTAAAACACATAAAGAAGCAGATATGATTCATGTATGGGTAGCGGATGCTTTTAATAATCATTGTGAATGTGAAAGATGTAAGACGCTTACACCAACTGATTGGTATGTACAGATTCTTAACTTATTAGATGAGAAATTAAGTGCAGAAGGATTAGACAATAAGATAGCTTTCTTACTTTATTTTGAACTTTTATGGACACCTATCAAGGAAAAATTACATCATCCAGAGCGCTTTGTAATGATGTTTGCACCAATTTCTAGAACCTTCACTAAGTCCTTTGAAGATGTAGAAGAAGTACAAGAAGAACTTAAACCTTTTGCTTTAAATAAGATTACATTACCACATACAATTACTAATTATTTAAAAATTCTTAAGGAGTGGCAAGCATGTTTTGATGGAGATAGCTTTGACTTTGACTACCATCTAGGACGTTCTCACTATGGAGATGCAGGTTACTATGAGATTTCAAGAATCATTAGTAAAGATGTTAAAAATCTGCGTAACCTTGGGCTTAATGGCTTATTAAGCTGTCAACAACAACGTACTTTCTTCCCTACAGCTCTGCCAAACTATGTAATGGGTAGAACACTTTGGAATGTAGAAGCAGAATTTGAAGAGGTAGCGAGAGATTACTTTAAATATGCTTTTGGTGAGGGATGGGAGCTTGTAAAAGAGTATCTCATGCAGGTATCAGATATCTTCGATATGGATTACTGGCAACTTGAATCAGGTGGTTTAAATCAAGCATACTCAGAAGAGGTTATTAAAGTTTGTGAAGTAGTTGATAAGTTTGAAAGTGTAGCATTAGCACATCAAAATCATGAACATATAACAGAGAATTTATCTTGGAAGTATATCCTTTATCATTTAGAGTACACCAAATTATTTGCAAAAGCTTTATCAGCTAAGGCAAAAGGAGAAACAGAAAAAGCTAATGCATACTGGAGTGAGTTTGCACATTATATTAATAGACATGAAGATGAAATGCAAAGAGGACTTGATGGCTTTAGAATACTTAGTATAGGACGCTGGGCGAGTCATTTTACAAGAAATAATTAAAGAAAAAAAGGGCTACTGCACTGACTGCTTAGAGTGCAATAGCCCTTTTTAGTACTTAGAAAAGTATCTGTAATAAGTGTCAATGAGAAGACTTAAAGCATAATCATAGAGGATGAAAACAATTTGTCCTAATAGAATCAAAATAAGAAGGTCGCCATAAGGTACATTAGGAATAAATTTTTCAGCAAGTATTCCGAGCCCATCAAAAGCGTGAGGACTAATAAGCGTTTTTATAAATTTAAAGCCAATAAAAAATACACTATTGAAGAAGGCTAATTTTAGTATCCATTCAAATGATAGGTGATTGAGCTTTTCAATAAAGTACTTGAGTAGACCGTATATGCCAAAAAATAAAATATAAACTATACTAATATTAAGTGGCATAAGAATGAGGCAAAGTATGCTAGAAGTTATATAAACCAGTAAAGAAGTTTTGACATTGCCACGGATAAGTCCAATGGGTACCATAACTGAAGCAATTGTAAGTAACGTAAGTGTATTAGTTGGAAGGAGAAAAGTAAAATATAAAGCGACAAGGGTTAAGGCAGAGAGCAGAGCGCCTGTAACAAGTTGTTTAGTTGTCATTTTACTTTCCTCCTTTACAATGCTTACAAGGAGATATAACTTTATTATAGCGGTCCATCATACCGAGATTAATAATATTTTGTAAGATAGCTTTATGACGTTTAAGAGGCAGTTCATTAAGTAATGTGCGACAGTTATACCCGCAATTTAAGATAGTAAAGCTAATTGGATCTTTAACTTTTTTTATGAGCGTTTCATAAGTAAGATGTTCTGTATTATAAAGCTGGCAAATAGGGTTAAATTTATTTTTAGCCATATCCTTTTCAAGATCATCTAGAGCGTCTAACATATAAATCCATTTGCCGAGGGCGTAGCCAAAGTCAAAAAGTTTTTCGCGTAACTTAGGACTATCATTTTCCAAGATATAAGGATATTCTTTAAGTATATTCCCTACAATTAAGCTAAAAGGATGACAGATTTCATCAATAGATTCAAAGTCCCCAGTTTGTTCAAGTTGATAGAGCTGCTTTAGATGGATTTCTATCATATGATTTATTTTACGAACCTCTGGTTTGAATTTTGCTTTATAAGGAGCGAGTAATTTTGCCAGTGCCTCGCTTTTAAGGCTACGGTCATCTTGCATATCATCTAGAAGTTTGTAGTAAACAAGAGCCACATTCATAGAAGCGGTATAGTCAAGGGCCTCATTGCGTACTATCAAGGGCTTTTTAGTTCCAGGGTGCACAAGACAGCTTCTTTTTTGAATATAGGCTTTGTCAGGACTTAGACCATCTAGTAACATCCCCATTGCTACTAGATCATAATTAAGTACCATACGAGGAAGCTGACCAAAATTCCCTTTAATATGATGGCAAAGTCCACAGTAGTAGCTTTTAAAAGCGTTAAGCTGGTGTACCTTGAGTTCTTCTTTAAGGGGTGTAACATAACCAAACATGTAGAGCCTCCTTTAAATACAGCTAATCAGATCCCCGCCCATACATTCACAGCAAGTATCCAAACAAATAAGATCACAACAGCTAAAATTGCAACAATCATCGCAGCAACAGCAGCAACAGCCATTGTTTTTTCTATAATGTCGCCCATTGTAATAATCATCACTGTAGCGACCTCCTCTTGCCATAAGTTTGGCTAAGTGGTTTTGATAAACTGCATTACTTGGATTAAGTGCAATAGCCTTTTCAAGATGGGATTTTGCAGAATCAAACCAAGCTTTGTGCATGAGAATTTTACTATATAAAAAATGCCACTTATCGTCTTTGACTGAACTATGTGTAAGGAGCTTTTCTGCTTTTTTAAACTCCTTAGAGTGGATTAAATCATAAACTTCTTCGTAAGTGGAAGACAAAAAAATCACCTCATTATTCATACATCTTTTTTATTTTATTCTATTATAGCAATTAAATTACATAAATACTATATAAAAAAGTGTAGCACAGTGCACAAAAAGGGTATAAAATAAATGCAAATAAAGAAGATAGGATGAAAAGAATGGATACAATCATTTGGCTTATAAGTAATCATCAAATTTATGTAGGAGATTTTTATAAAGGAGAGCTTAAAGCGATACCTTTCGAAAAGGCAGACACATGGGAGGTTTATGGAGCAGACGATATAGAAAAGTTGGTAGACTATATGAATTATCCACTTCATTATAATCAATTTAAAAACAGTAAGCTAGTTATTCTCTTTGATGAAGTAAAAGTATATGAGATGTTAAGAAAGATTGAAAGATGCTTTAAAAACTGTGAAGCTATTGTCATAAAACGTATAGAACCGTTCCTACTCCAGACTCTTTTAAAAGAAGGAATAAGGGCTGAGCAAAGGATAGAGTTTGCAGGAAGAAATTATGAGCTGGCAGAAGAGGGAGAAGGCTCCTTACTAAGAGCTTGTTTAGAAGAAGAGGAAGATGGTGAGACTGTAGAAAATCCTAGTCTTAATCCTATGGCTCTCTATGAATATATTCTTCAGCTTATAGAAGAAGGACAAATAAAGATGCAATCAGTAGAAGAAGTGTTTAAGTACGACCTTATTTTAAGCCCAACAACTCTTTATATAAAGGGTGGACAGAAGGAAAAACGCTATTTACAAGTTGAAGATATAGTTATGAGGGATACTATAGTAGCAGAGGGTACTATCCTTAGTAAAGGAGAAGAACTTTTTAAATATAAACATCATGTGCAGAAAATGTTTGGGCGTATTAAGACAGAAGAAATAGCTAAACAGGTAACAAAAGCAGGAAAGATACATTTCGTTAAAGCTTTTGATGAAAATCAGCTTATATGGGTATTGAAAGATGAAGTAATAGGGATTATTGGGGAAGCAGCAAGCACTCATGAAGAGGTTATGGAGTGGTATCAGAAAAATATGGTTGGTAAGTAAAGGTGGTTAAAGTGAAAAAAGAATTTTATAAGATGGGAATATTACTGCTCATATTAAGCTACAGTATTTTATACTGTGGAGAAGCATTACTTAGACAGAATTTTCTAGGAATCTTTAGATGGATGATGGAGTATCCTTTAAGTTTTTTTATAAATTGGATGCTTCTATGGCTATTACTTTTGGGCGCATGCGTACTTTGTAAAAAGCCTGTGAGAGGTGTGCTTATAGTGGGATGTATCTATATGACTTTCTGTGTTATTTCCTTTTATAAGTTTATCATTAGTGGAGAGTATTTAACACCGGCTGATTTAATACTAGCAGGAGAGGCAGCAAGTATTAGTAAGGAAATGAATATACAGCTTGAGAGGCATGTAGTTATTGGCGTCCTTTTAAGTTTAATAAGTATGTTAGCCGCATATAGATGTAAGCCCCTTTCACTCAGGCGTAAACAGCGTATGGTAGGGGGGGTACTGTTTGGCACCTTATTTTTTACAACAGCTATCATTGGGGCTAAGGTATGCACTTCACATGAGGAAGTACCAAAAGAGGAAAAGAGCCTTACTATTAATAAACAGTATAATGACAATGGTTTTATGATAGGTTTTACTCAGGAGGTAGTGGATTTAATCATTGAAAAGCCAGAAGGTTATAATGAAGATATAGTAAAGAATTTACTTATGCCTTATAAAGTGGACAACCCTAATAATCATTTTGCTAAGCCTAATATTATTATGATTATGAGTGAATCTCTATTTGATTTAACGAACCTTCCAGGTATTTCTTATTCAGAAAACCCTTTAGCTTATTTCCAAAATTATGGAGAGAATTATGTAAGTGGTAGTATTGCAACAGAAGTTTATGGTGGACGTACTTGTCAAACAGAGTATGAAGTCTTAACAGGGCACTCTGTCTATTTTACAGACCCTCAGAATATAGCCTATATGAAGCTTGTAAATGAGCATACACCAAGTATTCCTAAGCTTCTTCAGGAAGAGGGGTATAAAACTTTTGCAGTACACGGATATGAAAAGGCTTTTTTCTCAAGAGATGAGGCTTATAAAGATTTAGGTATTGAGACTTTTATTGCAAGTGAAGATCTTATAGACCCTACTCTTGCTAGAGACTATGTATCAGATGATGCATTAGTAGATAAGGTAATCGAGCTGTATGAGAACAATCAGAATGAACCTCTCTTTTGTCATGTTGTAACTATGCAGAATCATATGCCTTATACAGATATTTATACAGCAAATGGTATCCAAGTTGAAGGAGATAATCTTACAGCAGAAGAGAAGAGCCGCCTTACTACTTATGCTAATGGAGTTAAAGATTCTGATAAAGCACTTCATAAGTTAATAACCTATTTTGAGCAAGTAGAAGAACCAACTATTATTGTCATGTATGGTGACCACTTGCCGGCCTTGGACGAAAATTATGCACTTTATGAAAAACTTCATTATATAGAAGGAAATTTTGATGAGGCGGACTGCTATAAGCTTTATCAGACACCTTTTATCATGTGGAATAATTATAACTTACCTGCTAAAAGTATGGGTGTTATAGATGCGTCCTATCTTGGAAGTCAAATGCTTCATTATATAGGTTATGATAAAGACCCTTATATGAACTATTTAGTTGAGACTAAGAAGCATTTAAAAGCTTACGGGCAGAACTTTCAAATAGATCAAGATGGAAAGCTTAAATCATTAGAAACATTATCAAAGCTAGAGCAGAGTGTGTTAAATAACTTATGGATGATACAATATAATAGGTTGGCACTTGACTAAAATTATGCTAAGCTAAAAAAAACTAAAAGATAAAGGATGTTAAGACTAATGAGTAAACAACTTGATGCACTTAGAGTAGTAAACAATGAAGTGATTTTTGAAAAAGCTAATGGTGAAAAAATGGTTATGCCAAACCTTACAGCTTTGTTAAAACTTTATAATGAGACGAGTGATGAAGCTATTAAAGAGCGTGCTAGAGAAATTTTTAACCATGAAATTGGGAGTTTATTAATTTGTGAAATTATGATTGATATGCAAAATAGTACGACACTTAATCGTCTTGAGACAGGAGAAATTAGCAAGACAATGAGACATGTTGGTACTTATAACATTATTTTAGAAAGTCATCTTGAAAAAGCTAAAGAACAGTTTGAAGCATTAAAAGCTCAAGATAAAGTAGAAGGTACATTTGAAGAAGTTGTATTTGCAACTTTCCCATATGGAATAGTTATTGAACGTATTAAATTCCCACAGTTTACAAATACAGAATATGTTAAAGAGATAATCTAATTAAATATGAAAGGAATGTTAATATTTGATAACATTCCATAAAACTATCTTATAAATTATTAAAAGTGTGTTAAAATGATAAATGTTCAAAAAGACGAAATGAAGTAGCGCTTAAGGAGGGTAAAAGATGCGAAAAATATGGACATTATTCATGGCTAGCACACTTTTTTTGAGCCCAATTTCTATATTGGCTGATGAAGGCGAAAATACAGGCATTATATTAGGTCAAGAAGGTAATCCAGAAGGCGATAATCCAACAAATGAAGAAGGAGTAGAGGAAAATACCCAGGTGCTGCAGCTACCGAGTGATGAATTGTTGGAGCAGGATGAACAGGTGCCACCACAAGAAGAGGGTGCATTAGAAGAACAAGCACCAGAAGCAGGTGATGGAACAGAGGAGTTGTTGCCAGAGGATGGGACGATAGATGGGGAACAACCAGAAGTAGAGCTACCTGTTATGGATGAGGATAAAGTTGTATTAACATTAGATAGTACAACGGTCTTTCTCTATGGAGAAGTAAAAGAATTGCTTTTAGCACCTAAAGTTGTAGCAGGACGTACCTATTTACCGTTAAGATTTGTGGGTGAAGAAATTTTAGAAGCAAAAGTAGACTGGAATCAAGAGACCAGACAGATTACAGTAGAGAAAGATGGTAAAATTGTTGTTTTATCTACAACAGAGCCAAAAGCCTGGATAAATGGTGAGGAAATCGTAGTAGATGCTATGCCAATTGTGGAAAATGGGACAACTCTTTTGCCAGTACGTTTTATGTCAGAGCAATTCGAACTACTGATTGAGTATGATGAGGCTACACGTACTATACAGATTGAAAAGCCAATTGTAGTGCCAAATACACCACCAGTTGCAGCTTTTGAATTTTTAGAGGAAAGTTACATAGCAGGTCAAACCGTACAAGCACAAGATATGAGTTTTGACCCAGATGGACATTTTATTAAGGAAACATTATGGATGATAGATGGTGATCCATCTAAAACAGCAGCTTCACTTGATAAGATTTTCAAAACGCCTAAACAAGGTTATTACGAAATCTCATTAAAAGTAAGAGATGAGAAAGGCTTATGGAGTGACTGGGTAAGCCAGACTATTATGATTCTGCCAAATGAGGCTCCAGAAGTTATAGAGTTTGAAGCTGATCAGCGTGAATATAAACAAGGTGAGCCTATTACATTTAGTTTTGAGTATGAAAATGAAGAGTGGGAAAGCATCGTGGCTGAAAAATGGACTTACCGTGATGCAAAAGATGCAGTAAACAATTACTTATTTACAAAACCTACTGCTATTTATACAGAAGGCGAATATATTGTAACTTTAGAAATTAAAGATGCTTACGGTAATTGGTCACAAAAAGCACAAACAACTGTAACCGTAACAGATGAAGTACTTAAAACAGAATTTGAAGATAAATTTACAAATGGTCAAATTGGAGATACACTCGATAATTTTGAAAAGACTAACTATCAAAATTACAAAGAAGCAGATGCTGTTTCTTTAGAAGATACTAAAGGAACAATGTTTATGAGTAACTCACCAGAAGTAGTAAGTCAGAAAGGGCTCCTTTATGAAGATACGCTTATAGGGCAGGGACGTGTGCTTTTCCATCATATTAATAATTTTGATCCAGTAGATAATCAGATGGATAGAAAACGTCTTGTAGTCATTGCTGAGAATCGTACGGAAGCACCTGTAACAGGGACTATTTCTAAGCTTACAACAAAAGGGCCATCAGATGACGTATTATTTGTAGGTCAACAACTTCTTTTAGATTATTTTAATAATACAAGTAGTCAAATACTTACTTTACAGCCAGGTGCAAGTACTGTTATTTATGACAGTCAAAACAAAAACTGGTTAAAAGGTCAGGCTATTTCGGGCATGTTTGATGTTGCATTAGAAGGTCCTGTTACCTTTACCGTCGCTTTACTTGGACAAAATGACAAAATAGAAGATATTCCTCTTATGCCAAGGCCAGTAAGAGATGTTCATCCAAGGGGAACTTTCGATGTACTAGATAAAAATATTTTTGTAGACCTTAGGGATGAGGATGAAAATACAAAACTTGTAATTGGTAAGGGACAAGATGAATGGGTTACAGGCTATGATGCCCTTTTACAAGAGAGTGTAGCGAATAGAGGAAACTTTGGTATAAACTATCACATTACCATTACAGCAGAGGAAGATACAGCAGTTATTTTAAATCCTCGTGGTAATATGTTTAAAGGTGCAATTAAATGGGAACAAGATAAAGCTTATCTTGCGCCAAGTGCAGGCTATTTCCCAAGTTCAAATCGAGGAGCATTTGTAGGCGTTGTTAAAGCAGGGGAAACAAAAACTTTAACTTATATGCTTCCAAATGGTTCATCTGCACCAGTATTATTTGGATTTATTCCTGAAAGCAACTGGAGATAAGAAAAAAGCTATTTTATTGTTGGAAAAAAATACAATAAAATAGCTTTTTATTTTTTACTTTTTTGCAGATAATAAGCTTCAAAGGAGGCATTCATATGAAAAAATATTTAAATATATTAATGTACATGATCGCAGCTTTTACAATTGTTTTCTTCTGTGTAGATGAATTAAAAGTACAGGCTTTAGAAAATGGAGCACCTGAGACAGTAGAAGAAAAAATTGTCTATTTAACTTTCGATGATGGTCCAACAGGAAAAGTTACAGAAAAAATATTAGATATCCTTAAAGAACATGATGTAAAAGCTACATTCTTTGTTGTAGGAAAAGAAATTAATCAAAGAGAACAAGTACTTAAACGTATTTATGAAGAAGGGCATAGTATAGGACTTCATACTTATTCCCATAATCTTAAATCCATTTACTCAAGTGATGAAAGCTTTATTAAAGAAATGGAACAGACTTCTCAAAAAATTAATGAAGTATTAGGAGAAGAGGTTAATAGTAAAATTATTAGATTTCCAGGGGGGAGTTCAGGTAGATTAAGTGAAGGCCTTCTTAATAAGTTACATGAAGAAAATTATAGAATCTATGACTGGAATGTCAGTCTTGAAGATGGGGTGAATCCTAACCTGTCTCCAGGTGAAATTGTCCAAAATGCTAAAAAGTGTAGTCGTGATACAACAAAACGTATTATTTTAGCCCATTGTAACTCCAATAATAAAAATACCTACAATGCCTTACCTGGTATTATTAAATACTATAAAGATCAAGGTTATACTTTTAAACCTATTGATCAGAATACAGAAGAATTTTATTATCGCATTAAAAATAAAAACTAGAAAAAGGCCTAGAAGCTATGACTTATGATAGAGCTTCTAGGTCTTTTTCTAAAAGTTATTAAGACTTCGCGAAGTAATTAAGCAGTTTAATAATGATATAAATAATACCCATTACTAAAAAGATGCCGCCCATACCACTTAACATAATAAGAAAGCCTTGCTCAATCATATGCATACCTCCTTTTAGAATGTAATAAAAATTATCAGAGTAAAAGTGCTAATATGAGACCTCCTGCAATAACAGAAGCTACCTGACCAGCTACATTAGCGCCTACAGCTTGCATAAGAATAAAGTTATGTGGATCTTCTTCTTTAGCGAGTTTTTGAATAGTACGTGCAGACATAGGGAAGGCAGAAATACCAGCAGCACCTACCATAGGATTGATTTTTTCTTTTCTAAACAAGTTAATCACTTTAACGAAAAGCACACCACCTATAGTATCAAAGATAAAGGCGATAAGTCCCATACCAATGATAAGAATAGTACTAGGGGTTAAAAAGGTGTCAGCCTTCATAGTAGAAGCGATAGAAAGTCCTAAAAGAATGGTGACAATATTAACGAGTTCATTTTGAGCCGTTTCACTTAGGCGGTTAACCACACCACTTTCACGTAATAAGTTGCCAAACATAAGGAAACCAATAAGTGGAATAGAATGTGGTGCAATAAAGCCAGAGACTAAAGTAACCACTATAGGGAAAAGAAGTTTAGCCTTTCTTGAAACAGGCGTAGAAGTGTAGGTCATATGTATACAACGTTCTTTTTTGGTTGTGACCCATTTAATAGCCATAGGCTGAATAAGCGGTACAAGGGCCATGTAAGAGTATGCAGCAACAGAAATAGGACCTAAAAGAGAAGGTGAAAGCTGACTTGCTACAAAGATAGAAGTTGGGCCATCAGCAGCACCGATAATGCCGATAGAAGCAGCTTCTTGTAAAGAAAAACCACAGCAAAGTGCAATGATAAGGGTGAAGAAGATACCAAATTGAGCAGCAGCTCCAAGAAACAGCATAGAAGGTCTCTCAAGTAGCGGCCCAAAGTCAATCATAGCGCCTATCCCAATAAAGATAAGAAGTGGGAAAAGTTCTGTTGTAATACCTGCATTAAAGAGGAGGTCCAGTATGCCTTGAACAACACTGCCTTCTGAAAGTTGGCTAATAGCACCCGATAGAGGAATGTTTACTAAGATGACGCCAAATCCCATAGGTAAGAGAAGTGTAGGTTCATATTGTTTAGCGATAGCGAGGTAGATAAGTAGAAAACCGATAAGTAGCATAAAGATGTGACTAGGAGTAAGTTGTTGGAAGCTTTCTAACAAAATTTCCATATTTAACACCTGCCTATGTAGAAAAATAAAATTATATATAATATGTATATTAGAATGGAACATATAGCATGTCAAAGGATGTTAAGAAAAGTTCAAAAATTCTTAGCACATCTTAGGCGAAGAAATTAAAATAGATAAAAAGAGTAGAAGTTCAGAAGGGAAGCTGATATAATAATACGGTTTTAATGCATATATAAGGAGGCAACATGAGTCAGCACGATAGAATTAACAAGAATACATCATTATTTTTACTTACATGGCCTATTTTAGTAGAATTATTGCTACAAATGCTTATAGGTAATGTAGACCAAATGATGATTAGTAGATATTCACAAAATGCTGTAGCAGCTATTGGAAATGTGAATCAGATTATGAATCTACTACTGATTACCTTTAATATTATTACAATGGCAACGACTATTATGGTATCACAATATTTAGGCTCTAATAATCAGGAAAAAGTATCAGAGGTCTATTCTCTTGCTACATATACAAATCTTTTCTTTAGTATGATTTTAGGTGCTTTAATGGTATTTGGGCACAAGCCTATGTTTGAAATGATGGGTATGCCACTAGAGCTTTATAGCGATGCAACTATTTATATGGTTATTGTAGGGGGGCTCATCTTTTTACAAGGTGTGTTTATGTCCTATTCTGCTATTTTCAGAAGCAATGGCTTAATGAAACAGACTATGATTATTTCTTTTGTTATTAACTTTATTAATATTATAGGAAACTTTATCTTCTTGAATGGTTTATTAGGCATTCCGCAATTAGGTGTAACAGGTGTGGCTTTATCAAGTGTAATCAGTAGGTTAATTGGTCTAATCGTAGTAATGATTATCTTTAATAGAAAATTAAATGCGAAGATTAGCTTAAAGTATCTAAGGCCATTTCCAAAAGAGACCTTCAAATCCCTTTTAAGAATAGGGTTACCTTCAGCAGGAGAGTCTCTTTCTTACAATGTGGCACAGATGTGGATTTTATCCTGTGTAAATCGTATGGGAACGTATGTGATTGCAACACGTGTTTATAGTAATATGATTGCAAACTTCTCTTTTGTTTATGCTTCGGCTATTTCTACAGCGACTCAGATTATTGTAGGGCATTTAGTAGGAGCAGGCGATATTGATGATGCAGATGAATTGGTTATGAAGACCCTTAAGCCCACAGTTCTTGTATCTCTGATTATGTCAGTTATTGTATTTCTGTGCAGTGATTTTATTTTTAGTTGGTTTACAAATGACCCTGCTATGATTGCACTAGGTAAGCAGATTATGTTTATTGAGATTTTCTTAGAACTAGGTAGAACGTTTAATCTTGTTATTATTCGTTCAATGCATGCGGCAGGAGATATTAAATATCCTGTTACAATTGGTATTATTTCCATGTGGGGGGTAGCTGCACTACTTTCTTACATATTTGGTATTGTACTAGGCATGGGGTTAGTAGGTGTATGGATAGCCATGGCAATGGACGAACTTTTAAGAGGTGTACTTGTTTATAGAAGATGGAAACAAGGTAAGTGGAGAGGTAAGGCTTTAGTTTAGGCTATTGTGATTAAGTTCTACTTACTATATAATGATGTAGAGAGAATATTCTCACAAAAAAGTGGGAAAGAAAGGAGTAAGACCATGAGGAAAGAAAATAATATAGGGCTTTATATTGGACTACTTTTAGTATTAGGTGGTATTGTATGCTTCCTAGATTTAAATGGATTATTACCTGGGGAACTCTTTAGTCAGTATATTAATCTAATTATAGGTGTTGTTATTTTTGTAGCTTATTTAAGAAATAAAAAATTTTATATACTTATGATTTCAAGCTTCTTTGTTTTTAACGGATTATTACTTATTTTAGATAAATGGGTGAGTGGATGGAACTATTTAGCAGGTGTATTTTTAATACCTGGACTTATGTTTATGGTAGCTTTTAGAGTAAAGAAATTTCTTGCTTATTTAGTGCCAGGTGCGCTCCTTACATCATGGGGAATTTTCATACTGCTTATTACAGCAGATGTGCTAAATGGTTTTTCTACGATTGTAGGTATGGGCTTTATCTTTACAGCTTTAGGCTTTCTAGTTATTTTCCTTTATGATCGGGAGGTGTGGTCAGGTATACCATCTCTTGTATTAGGTATTATAGGAATGATTATGATTACATTAGGGCTTGGTGAAGTATCAAGATTAATTTTATTTAATTTTACAGCTATTGTAGTTATTCTTATTGGTCTTATACTTATTGTAAGAAGCTTTATAAAACCTAAAGAGCGTTCTGATGAGGAGGAAGATTGATGCCTATTGGAACAGTAGAGAAGGTAGAGGAAGACTATGTCATTGTGTCTATAGAAAGACAGGACATGTGTGGTGAGTGTCATGCCTGTGAAATGTTAGGTGAAGTTAAAAAGTGCACACTAAAATGTGTCAATGAATGTAAAAGTCAAGTGGGTGACCAGGTAGAGGTAGATGTAGAGCAGCATTCCTTTATGAAGGCAACTTTTATCATGTATGGGCTACCACTTATTGGCCTTATCCTAGGAGTAGGGATGGGCTATAAATTTTCAGAGGGCATTGCTATTGTACTAGGGCTAGGACTTATGGCACTTACTTTTGGGATGATTAAATATGGAGAGAAGCATAATAAATATGCTAAGATGTTCCCTACAGCTAAAAAAGTGATTGAATAAAAGGGAACCATTGTATAAGCAATGGTTCCTTTTTTATAGCTTCTTTTAAGGTTCAAAAAAGTTACCTTCTTGCATAAAATCTTTAGCTGCTTGTGCCACAGAACGTACAGTTGGAACAGCAGTAGGTGGAGTTGGTGAAAGAGGACTGCTACTTGGCATAGGCATAGGGGGCGTTGGCGCAGTAGGGATAGGAGGTATAGTAGATAGAGGGGGAGGAGTTGGCATAGGTGTAGCAATAGGTGTAGAGGTTTGGGATGGTACGGGAGAGCGACTCACTAAGGAGAGCCCTTCGAGTAGCAAAGAGAGTTCAAGATTAGGGGATAAGTCAGGATGAATTTCTTTTATATCAATAGAAGAAAGTGTAGCTAGTCTAAGTGTACTCATTAAATTAGCATATACTTTAGAAGCATTAAAACTCTTATGATCAAGGCTGTAATAGTCATAGAGTGTAGCAGGGAGCTGAAGACTACTTATAACGGGTATACTAAACATTTCTTGCTCAGGTAAGCCAAAGAGTGTATAAAGTTTATCACCATCTTTATAGTGAATCCAGAGACAATCTAGATAGCTAAGGAGAGAAGGTGAAGTAGCAGTTACAGGAAGTGGCAGAGCTAGATCTTTAAGTGTTAAAGTGTCGAGCAGGTGAAAGGCAGGATGCCCATACGTATCTGTTGTAAATAAAACATATAGTTTTTGACCATGTAAACACATATTCCAATCACTAATAGGAATATCAGAACGAACTAAAGTTCTAGAATCATAAGCATTTTCTGTGAAGGTGAGACAATTTAAGGTGTAACCTTCTTCATAGAGTGGGTATAGAATATAGAGAGTATCCTCCACTACATAATAGGAAAGTTGACAATTTAAAGGTAAATTTGTGATAAGATGTGTAGCCATAGGAGAGGCTGCATTTAAAGATTGATGGACAAGAGAACGTCCATTTCCATTAGGATGTATAACAGTGTAGAAAAGGTGCGGCGTTTCACCAAGTATTTGAATAGACATATTTTCAAATTGATACATATTTTTGGTATCTTCTAAAACAGTACGTTTAGTAGGTGACGTTTCAAAGGAATGATAGTAGGCAGTCTGATGATTTGTATTTTGGACAACTACGTGAAGATTATCATGATGATCTAGTGTAGCACTATAAGTTAATGCACTGCTAGGATGAATAAGTGCAGGGCGCAAGAAACCCTCTTTGTCATAAATTTGATAAAAAACTCCTTGTCTAGGTTTTTCATCTACAATGATGAAGCGTGTAGATGTACGAAATAAAAAAGGCATAAAGGAACCTCCCTATAGAAGTACTTTATACCATCATATTGATTTTAAAATTAAATTATACATAAATGTCACCATCCTCATAGATTTTCCATATTATAGTATTGAAAACGACATTTTTATGACCCACCTTAGCAAACATGTAGGAGGTTTGGAATTATGAGCAAATGTTCAAATACAGACACAAGATTTTTCAAAGCACCTAATGCAGGTGTTTGTGATATATGTCATCCATGTGACACAATGACGAAGCTTGAAGCAACTGCAATGTGTCCACCTATTGGAGAACCTAAATGCTTAACAATGATGGCACCTGTTGTATTTGATGAAGCAGGCATTAATCTTTGCCGTGTCTTCGCAATAGATGATTTATTAGACGTATGTGAACGCCCATCAAATCGTACAACTGATATTCTTTTTGATGGCCTGACAAAATGTGATCTTGAAAATGCAAATACGATTCAATTGCACGTTGTTGACATCGACTTTAATTTTATATGTCCAGAAACCTGTAGATTTTCAGAAATTAGACCAAGTAAGAACACACCTAACTTATCAAGAATTGTTTTAAGAGACATCGATGTAACTTTATCAGTAAGCATCATGGATAGTACCTGTAGAGTATGTAAAGAAGGTATGCTAACTTTAAGATACCTTCCTAGCGAAAACTGCCCAGGTTTTTCAGAAGAAACGAATCCAAGTAATATTGCATTTGATTTATATACACCATATGGTATTTCTTATGCACCAGAGAATCCAGCAGGCTGTAACAAACTTGTTCCAACAATTAATTTTATCGGCCTAGTAGAAGGACAGCATTGTCAAAACTGTGATTGCCCAGAAGTATGCCATGACTTCCATGAATTTGAAGCAAACAATAGTTTACGTCAAGGTATTTCTGCTCAAGCACTTGCAAAAGTTATTGCAAAAGATGATGAATGTATGGCAGTTGGTATTACACTTTACTTCAAAGCTATTTACTTCGTACAATATAAGTTCCAACATGAAGGTCTCGTAGTACCACCAAAATTCTTAGCAGCTAGCAACACTGAAGAAAGCAGTTGTAAGATATTCTGTGAAGGCGATCTTCTCGAGCCTTGTATTCAACCACTTGATGTAGCTGAAAGACCAAAATGTTTCCAAAATGCTTGTAACTGTAATAAAAAATGCTAGATAAAAATAAAAGGGGCTGCCTAGGCAGCCCCTTTTAGAGTATTTAAATTTTTTGTCTACGTGATCTAAATAAAAGTGGTAAAAGTGCAGCCATAATGATAGCGCCTGCAATAACACCTGAAAGTTGAAAAGTGAGTAAGGCATATTCTAGAGCTTTTGTGTACTGAGAGAAGAGTAGAGCATACATAGTACGGTATAAGCCAATTCCAGGAACCAGTGGAATAATTCCAGGAATAAGAAATACAGTAACAGGTGCTTTTTTATATTTAGCTAGAAAATAAGAGCCTTGAGCAACAAGATAAGCACCTAAAAAGGTGGATAATACAGGTGAATAGTTCTGCATCGTTCCTATAATGTAAATCGCCCATCCACAAGCCCCCATAATACCGCAAGCTATAAGGTGTTTTTTCTGTACATTAAAAAGAACAGAAAAGAAAATAGTAGCAAAGAAAGCACTAATGGTATGAATAAAAAGATAAGCCATTATAAAGCACCTCCTAAATAAAGCCCCACGCTCATAGGAATACCAACGCCTGCAGCAATGGCTACGGCAATAAACACAGCTTCTGCAAGACGTGACATGCCAGAGAGTAGTTCATCTCCGATGGTATCACGAATACCATTAGTAAAAGCAAGCCCAGGGACAAGAGGCATAATACTACCAATGACGATGGCTTCTAGATCCAGTATAGGATCGACACATAAACTAAGCAGAACCATAATACTCCCTATAAAAAGTGATACCATAAAAAGTACAAGATAATTAACAATTTCCTTTGATTTTAGATGAGATTGAACCATACAGGCACCAAAACCAATGAAAAATGCAAAGATAAATTCAAAGGGTCCACCATTAAACATAAGAGAAAAAAAGGCAGAGCTAAAAGCTGTTGCCAAAGCTATGGTTCTCTTAGAATAAGCAGGTGTATGGTCTATCTCTTTTAAGGTTGCTACAGCTTCTTCTAAAGAGAGTTTTTCTTCTACATAATTACGAGAAAGCTGATTAATCAATTCAATTTTATCCATTCTAGTACTACGATTCTTAATACGTGTAAGCGTAGTAGAATTAGGAATTTCTTTGTTTTTTATTGTTGCCATAACGACGGTTGGTGTAACAAATGTATCGACTTTATCGAAATTGTGATGGGATAAAATACGGCATATAGTATCTTCTACACGGTAAGTTTCAGCACCACTTTTTAGCATGATTTCACCAAGGTTTACAGCAAAAGCTAGAACAGCTTCATAGTCCTTTATACAATTCATAATAAGCCTCGCTTGGTCAAAAAATATTCAACATAAGTATACAACGTTTAGAAGGAAAGTGTAAAGGGATTGTAGAATTATTCATTCTAAATGCTTGTAATATACAGAAAAGTAGTGTTAATATAAAATTATTGTGTATATTTAAACAATAATACTAGGGGGATAATATGAAAAAATTAATGCTTGGCAATGAAGCTATTGCAAGAGGAGTTTATGAAGCAGGTGCTACAGTAGCTTCTGCTTACCCAGGTACACCAAGTACTGAGATTACAGAATGTATTGCGAAATATGATGGGATTTATGCAGAGTGGTCACCTAATGAGAAAGTTGCTATGGAAGTTGCTATAGGAAGTGCTATAGGTGGTGCCCGTTCAGTTGTATCGATGAAGCATGTAGGTCTTAATGTGGCAGCTGATCCACTTTTTACAGTGGCCTATACAGGTGTGAATGCAGGGCTTACTATATTTGTAGCAGATGACCCAGGTATGCATAGCTCACAAAATGAGCAAGATACTAGAATTCTTGCACGTGCAGCTCAGGTTCCTGTTTTAGAGCCAGCAGACAGCATGGAATGCAAAGAGTTTGTTAAAAAAGCTATGTGTATCAGTGAGACTTATGATACACCTGTTATTGTAAGGCTTACAACAAGAGTTTCACATTCTCAGGGGATTGTAGAAGTCTGTGAACCAGAGGCATTTAAGCTTAAATCTTATGAAAAAAATATCAAAAAGTATGTTATGACACCAGGCAATGCTAAAGGACGTCATGTGGTTGTAGAAGAACGCATGCAAAAACTTGCAAAAGATATAAAAGAGCTTGGCCTTTATAAGGAAGAGCTTACAGATAGTAAAATAGGGATTATTACAAGCGGTATTTGCTATCAATATGTTAAAGAAAGTGGTGTTCATGCTAATATTCTTAAATTAGATATGGTGAATCCGCTACCAGAAGACCTTATTAAAGATTTTGCTAAGAAGGTAGAAAAAGTTTATATAGTAGAAGAACTTGAACCTGCTATTGAGGAGCAGGTAAGAAGTATGGGTATTGATGCTGTAGGAAAGAGCTTTTTCGGAAGACAAGGTGAAATTACAGCAAGAAAGATTAGGGAAGTATTAGGTTATGAGGTAGATGAAGTAAAAGGAGCTAAAGAGCTACCAATACGTCCACCAGTATTATGCCCAGGTTGTCCACATAGAGGTGTTTATACTGTTCTTAAGAAATTAAATCTTACAGTGACGGGGGATATTGGATGTTATACATTAGGCTCATCTCTGCCACATGCTGCTATGGACACATGTATCTGTATGGGAGCAAGTATTGGTATGAGCCATGGTTTTGAAAAAGCACGTGGCAAGGAAGCAATGAAAAAGACAGTAGCTATTATAGGGGATTCTACATTCATTCATTCAGGTATTACAGGTCTTATTAATGTGGTTTATAATCAAGGCATTTCAACAGTGATTATTGCTGATAATTCTACAACAGGTATGACAGGACATCAAAATCACCCAGCTACAGGGAAAACCCTTAAAGGTGAGATTACTGCAGCACTTAATCTTGAAGAGCTTGTTAAAGCAGTAGGAATTTCAAATGTGCGTACAGTAAATGCCTATGATATGAAGGCGGTAGAAGCAGCACTAAAAGAAGAAACAGCAAAAGAAGCGCCTTCTGTAATCATTACAAAGGCACCGTGTAAATTATTGATTAAAGAAAAATGGGATGCTTATAGAATAGATGAAGAGAAATGTATTAACTGTGGCATCTGTAGTAAGTTAGGTTGTCCAGCTTTAGCTAAAGGTAAAGTAGTGACTGAAATTAATGATGCACTTTGTGCTGGATGTGGCTTATGTGCAGCTATTTGTCCAAAAGATGCTATTTCAAAGGGGGAGAATTAGGATGACTAAAAATATACTTATTGTAGGAGTAGGCGGACAAGGAACACTTCTTACTGGAAGAATCATAGGTAATTATGCTATGATAAAAGGGCAAGATGTAAAAATGTCAGAAGTACACGGTATGGCACAACGTGGTGGAAGTGTGCTTATGCAGGTTAAATATGGAGATAAAGTCCATTCTCCATTAGTAGAGCCAGGTGAAGCTGACATCATCTTTGCTTTTGAAAAGTTAGAAGCTTTACGATACATACACTATCTTAAAGAAGATGGTGTAATCATTGCTAATACACAACGTATTGATCCAATGCCAGTTGTAATGGGTATGGCTGAGTATCCTGAAGATGTAGAAACGCAGATAAAAAGTATGAATGATAAAGCGTGTCTTATAGATGCTCTTTCTATTGCTAAAGAGATTGGTAATGTGCGAGTTGTAAATATGATTATGATTGGTGCTTATGCAGCTTATGTTGGCGATACGCTAGAGGAATGGGAACATATTGTAGAAGTGACTGTACCTAAACATACCATTCAAATGAATAAAGAAGCATTAAAAAGAGGATATAAAGCGTACCTAGAAAAATAATCTTATTAAGAGAAAGCAGGTGATTTTGTGTACGAATTAGAAGAAGTAAGAAAAGTAGACAGAGAAATTGCGGATTTAATTGAAGAAGAGACTAAAAGACAGCAAAGTAAGATAGAACTTATTGCTTCAGAAAACTTTGTAAGCAAAGCTGTTATGGCAGCTATGGGAAGTACCTTAACAAACAAATATGCGGAGGGGTATCCAGGTAAACGTTACTATGGAGGCTGTGAAGTTGTCGATAAGATTGAAGACTTAGCAAGAGAGCGTGCAAAAGAGCTTTTTGGTGCAGACCATGCCAATGTACAGCCAAACTCTGGTTCACAAGCTAACCAGGCTGTGTTTTTTGCAGTCCTTAAGCCAGGAGATACTGTAATGGGAATGAACTTAAGTCATGGAGGACATCTCACACACGGTAGCCCAGTCAATATTTCAGGTAAACATTATAATATTGTATCTTATGAAGTAGATAAGGAAACAGGGCTTATTGACTATGAGTGTGTACGTAGTAAGGCATTAGAGCATAGGCCTAAAATGATTATTGCAGGTGCGAGTGCCTATGCACGTGCCATTGATTTCAAGAAGTTTAAAGAAATTGCTGATGAAGTGGGTGCATACCTTATGGTAGATATGGCTCATATTGCAGGACTTATTGCTGCTGGGCTTCACCCATCTCCAGTACCTTATGCAGACTTTGTAACAACCACTACACATAAGACACTTAGAGGCCCTAGAGGTGGTATGATTCTTTGTAAAGAGGAGCATGCAAAGGCCATTGATAAAGCTATCTTCCCAGGTATTCAGGGTGGACCGCTTATGCATGTTATTGCAGGAAAGGCTGTATGCTTTAAAGAAGCTCTTACGGAAGAATTTAATACTTATCAGAAACAAGTCATAGAGAATGCTAAAGCATTATGTACTGCACTTATAGATAGAGGCTTCACTATTGTTTCTGGTGGTACAGATAATCATCTTATGAATGTAGATCTTCGTAATAAACATATTACAGGAAAAGATGCGGAGCATCTTCTAGATGAAATTGGTATTACTTGCAATAAAAATACTATTCCTTTCGACCCAGAAAGTCCATTTGTAACAAGTGGTATTAGACTGGGTACACCTGCTGTAACGACTAGAGGTATGAAAGAAGAAGATATGACTGAGATTGCAGAGATTATGTCTTTAGCGCTTTCAAACTTTGAAGAGAATAAGGCGCAGTGTAAAGAGCGTGTAGCAACACTTTTAGAGAAATATCCATTATACTAAAGACTGCCATTCTATAGAATGAACTTATACCTGATGATAGTGTACTATTATCAGGTATTTTTTTCCTATACCATTCATATAAATAAAAGGACAAAGCGTCATCTATATTTCATAAAAATTTTGGAATTATAGAGGAATTTTTATAAGATTCGTAGAAAATAGAAGGTAAGCACCAAACTTAATCGAATTCTATAGGAGGTATGTCTATGAATGTGTATGAAACAAAGAAGATTCGTAACATTGCGCTATTAGGACACGGAGGATGCGGTAAGACTACACTCACAGAAGCTATGCTTTATACAGCAGGAGGCAAGTCAAGATTCGGAAGAGTCGAAAACGGTAATACATCAAGTGACTTTGATCAAGAGGAGATTAAAAGAAAAATTTCAATTCGTACATCTCTTATTCCTGTAGAATGGAAAAATCATAAGATTAATGTGCTAGATACCCCAGGATACTTTGATTTTGTAGGAAATGTAAAAGAAGCTGTAAGTGCCTGTGATGCAGCTATTATTGTTATGAAAGCATCAAGCGGAATCGAGGTTGGAACTGAAAAGGCATGGGAAATCTGCGAAGAGGCAAAATTGCCTCGTATGCTTTATATCACAGAAATGGATGCCCCTAATGTAGATATTGAAGCTATATTAGATGATTGTAAGGCTAAGTTTGGTCCTAGTATTGCCCCCATGCAGGTGCCTTGGTATGACGGCGAAAAATATATAGGATATATCCATGCAGTTAAAATGGTAGCCAGAAGATTTGAAGGCGATAAAGTTATTGAATGCGCTATCCCCGAAGGCTATGAAGAAAAACTTGAACATGTAAGAACTATGATTCTAGAAGCTGTTGCAGAAACAGATGAAGATCTCATGGAAAAGTACTTTGCAGAAGAAGAAATCACAGTAGAAGAAATTGAAAAAGCGCTTAAAGTAGGTGTGGCAGCAGGAGATATTGTCCCTGTACTTTGTGGCAATTCAGTAGATAGAGCCGGCATCCGTACCCTTATGGATAATATTATTAGATGCTTCCCATCACCTGATGAAGCAGTAGAGCCATGTGATATGGAAAATAAAACAGGTCTTTTCATATTTAAGACAATGGTAGATCCATTCATTGGAAAATTCTCCTTATTTAAAGTAAGAAGTGGCGAGGTAAGCCGAGATGATTCGCTTCTTAACGTACGTACAGGAGAGGTTGAAAAATTATCTCATATCTATGTGCTACAAGGTAAGGAGCAGATGGAAGTAGAAAAGCTGTATGCAGGAGATATTGGCGCGGTATCTAAGCTGCGCAATACGAATACCTGTGATACACTTAGAGACAAAGATGCGAATATTGAATATGAACCTATTGATTTTGATAAACCTTATGTACAAATGGCTATCTTCCCACTTGGCAAGGGCGATGAGGAAAAGATGTCTCTTGCTCTTACAAAACTTATGGCTGAAGATAAGACTTTTTATACAGAGTATGATAAAGAAACGCATGAAACCGTTATTTATGGCATTGGTGAGCAGCAATTAGATGTTGTTGTCAATATGCTTCAAGATAAATTTAAAGTAGGTGTGCGTCTTGCTCCGCCTACAACACGTTACCGTGAAACCATTAAAGGTAAGATGCAAGTACGTGGTAAGCACAAGAAACAATCTGGAGGACATGGTCAGTATGGTGATGTGGTAATGGAATTTGAACCATCAGGTGATCTTGATATGCCATATGTATTTGAAGAGAAAATATTTGGTGGATCAGTACCTAAACAATACTTCCCAGCAGTTGAAAAAGGACTTGAAGAATGTATTCATAGAGGTGTACTTGCAGGCTATCCTGTAGTAGGGCTTAAAGCTGTCTTATTAGATGGTTCTTACCACCCAGTAGATTCTTCTGAAATGGCCTTTAAGATGGCAACAACTATTGCCTTTAAAGAAGGTGTGGTTAAAGCAAAACCAACTATTTTAGAGCCTATTGCTCATGTTGAAATTAGCGTACCAGATGAATATACAGGTGATATTATGGGCGATATGAAAAAACGCCGTGGTCGCCTTATTGGCATGGAATTACAGCAGAGGAAACAACTTATTATTGCTGAAGTGCCAATGTCTGAGATTTATCGTTATGCGACGGATCTTCGTTCTATGACACAAGGCAGAGGGACTGTAGAATACTACTTTGAACGTTATGAAGAAGCACCAAGTGACGTTCAACAAAAAGTGATTGATGCAAGAAAAGAGCTTGCTTAGTGCAAAGGAGCCGCTAATGTAGCGGCTCCTTTTTAATTTTAGTTATTCTTTAAAAACACATCATTATTCCGTAATTATTCCATTATTATTAGATATTTATTATATATCATGTGTACTATAGCGTAATAAATCTAATAGATATTAGGAGGAATAAGATGAAAGTAAAATATTTAGGGATAGTGATGGCAGGTATTCTTGTAGTGGGGAGCTTCTCAGTTTTTGCGCAAGAAGTTAGCCTCAATACTCAAGTCAATAGATTAGGTGTTGAGGAGATAACAGGAGTATATGAACAAAATAAAAAAACACAAATCTCAGCCAATGATGAAGTTTATGATGTAATGAAGAAGATGATGGAACAACAAGTGGCAGCAGGGAATCTTACAGAAGAACAGGCTAAGGACATGATTGATTACTGCTTAGAGCGTATGGAAAATACTAATAGAAGTAACAGAGGATTTGCATGTCATTAACCATACCAAAGAGGCAACACTCCCAATAGGGAATGTTGCCTCTTTTAAAATTTATAATTGTCTCAGTAAATTACAATAGTAAGTTGGGATTTATAAGAAAAATGTAGATGTTAGAAAAGATAAGAAGAAGAGTAAAATAGATACGCCACATGCAATAAGCGTAATGATGAAAGAAACAAAACCTGCGCGGTTCCAGGTTTCTTGCACAGCTAAAAAATCTTCTACATTATTAAACTTTCCAGTTTTCCAAGCCCATTCATTACCTTTTGCGCCACACACAAACACCCAGATAAAATTGAAGAATGGAATAAGACAAAGAAGCGGCAAATAGTTATAATTTCCAATCCCCCAAAATAGACTAAAAGTAAAGGCACCCCAGTTCCACTTCTTGATTTCAGGAGGTACTGAGCTTGTCGTATAAGCAGTTTGGGGTTGGAAGGTCTTTGAGTGTGTATTTGGATAAGATACATAATCAGCAGAATTAGAAGATTCTACTGGGCGTTCGGTAGTTGGCGCCTCTGGTTTCATAGGTTCTTCTATACTGATAAACACACCGCAGTTAGGACAGAAAGCCTCATGTCCCTGAAGGGGAGCATTACATTTTGAACAGTTCATATTGATTTCTCCTTTCAACATTGCCTTAATCAATTTAATAATAGTAAAAGCCCATTAAATAGGCAAAAAGCATTCCATATAGAATAAAGATGAGAATGGCACCAATAAGACCTATAATAAATTTGGCAAGACCACCGCGGTTCCATGTGTTTTGAATCATTAAAAACTTTTCTATATCATTTACACTATAGTTTCCACTTTTCCAAGCCCATTCATTACCTTTAAATCCACATACAAATATCCAGATTAAATTGAAATAGGGAATCAAGCAAAGAAGTGGTAAATAAGTCTTATTTCCAATTCCCCAGAAGATATTAAAAGTAAAAGCACCCCAGTTCCATTTTTTGATTTCAGAAGGTACGAGTGTTATATCAGAATAAGTTTGTTTGATGCCTTCATAAGTAATAGCTTGTCCGCAGTTTGGACAATAAGCTTCGCCTTTAAGTGGGCCGTGGCAAATTGGACATTTCATAAAAGTCCTCCCCCTTTTATTAAAATAGATAGAAAAATAATAAGATTAGTATATTATACTTTATATTGAAATACAAACGAATTAGAGATTAAAATAGGGAGCGGAACATTTCACTAAAACGTTGTATATATATGAATTAAGAGACCAAATGATTGGATGTGAAAAAGATGGAGATAGATACGCTAGATTACTTAAGAGACATTAATATGGTCTCCATCATACTAAGATTAAGCTTAGCCATGATTTTTGGAGGCATTATTGGTTTTGATAGAGGTAAAAAGAAAAGACCAGCAGGTTTTAGAACCCACATACTTGTATGTATAGGTTCAGCCTTAGCTATGATTACTAATCAATATATTGTACAAGTAATGGGAATGGGGGGAGATCCTACAAGACTAGGTGCACAGGTAATTAGTGGCATAGGCTTTTTAGGAGCAGGAACTATTCTTGTTACAGGTAGGCAACAGGTCAAAGGTCTTACAACAGCAGCGGGACTTTGGGCATCTGCATGTATGGGCCTAGCTCTAGGTATAGGTTTCTATGAGGGCGCTATTATAGGATGTGTCTTTATTTTTGGAGGTATGACCATCTTGCACCGTATTGATGACTATATGCTATCTAAGTCAAAGATAGTAGAACTCTATATAGAACTAGAAGCGATTCAAAATATTAATGAAGTTGTAACACTTCTTAGAGAGAACCAAATTGAGACAACTTATATTGAAATTATTAAGTCGGAAAATAATGGTACAAGAGAAGCAGGTGTATTTCTGACAGTGAAACAGCACCAAAAGAAAGTTCATGCAGAACTTATTAGTATGATTAGTGGTTTGCCAGTAGTAAAATATGTAGAAGAAGTATAAATAATTAGTTTTAGACGTTGATTTTCCAAAAACTATATGATAGAATTGCTTTGACATAATACAAATTAATATGAATATTATAATAAGCAAGGAAGCGAAGTAGTAATACCAACTTTTTTTTCAGAGAGCTATTGGTAGGTGAGAAATAGCAAGAAAGAGTATGAACTCGTCGTGGAGCAACTTAACTGAAATAGGAGTAGGTTAAGCGGGAACTTCCCGTTATAGAAGACATAAGTGCGGCTTAATGGCCGAATTAGAGTGGTACCGCGAAATAGCACCTTTCGTCTCTAAATTTTTAGAGATGAGAGGTTTTTTTATTTTTATTTAGAGCTTGAA
>ERZ791765.643-NODE-643-length-33461-cov-13.791894_pt1 | contig 33461 bp, 35 predicted proteins | sample MGYA00509949_ERZ791765 | MGnify/ENA primary metagenome ERZ791765 (study PRJEB30046, sample SAMN00791980) | human gut metagenome | study: EMG produced TPA metagenomics assembly of the A metagenome-wide association study of gut microbiota in type 2...
ATACCCCCAGTCACCCAACCGGTAGATACCCTCATAAGGCTTAAACCCCCCCCCCATAATCACATAACGGCGCTAGTTTCGCGTCAACACGTTCCACCATGGCCTTAATTTCATCAGCGTAAATCTTCATTTCAAAACTCCCTAAAACAAAGGGGCATAGCCACAACGCCATGCCCCGAAACGAATTATTTAATGATGGACTCGCACCATATAGCCGCGTCCCCAGTGGTCGATCACGGTAATCACTCCGCGTAATACCTAGCCGGGTTATTCTGCACGTCAACACGCCGCCATGCCCTGACCAGTTCGACGGTGGGCGCATACCGTTCGACAGCTGACCGGCTACCGTCGTACCGTACGGCCATATCGTTGTCGCAACCGATAACCGTGTCCGCCATGATATGACGCGCCTCTTTTGCCGTGATGGCCTCACGATGCCAGTTGCCGTCAAACACGTCGTCGGCAACCCAAGCGTCACGCTCAGCCATCGAGTCGAACACGTAGAGGCTACCCGGCCATGACCCGTCATCCCATTTCGTGCCGATACCATAAGCCCAGCGGTAAGCGTAGAAGTAGCGTGCCATCATGCCACCGCCTTAAACTCATGCGATTGGATGAAATCGTTGCGGCTGCAGACGTTCTCAGGCGGGAAAAAATTACTCGGCCAGAACGTGAATGCACCGTCCTTGAAGTAGCCTCCTTCAATCCACTCGAAACGCTTACGCCGGACACGCCGAACGGTAAGCCAGACGGTATCGTATTTATCGAACGTCACCGTCTTGTCAGTGGCTTTGACGATAACGTAGATGTCGCCGGCCAACGATTGGGCCGACCAGCCAACGTGGAAGTCGCTTGGATTCAGTATTTCTTCAGGCATGGCACACCTCCATTAGTGTGATATAGGATCTATAGGTTTGATTGATTGAAATTTGCCCGAATGGGCGTGAAGCGCGGATAATGCGCCGCGCTATCGCGGTCAGGTCAGTTAAGCCGCCATCTTGCATGGTTTGACGGCATGATAACCGTCTCGCCCAGCCCATGCCACGGCTTCATCGAACCGCGTGAGCATATCCACCACGGTTTCGCACTGGCGATGTTCCGGGCCGAGCGGCACCATAGCCCAGTACGCGCGCCCGTCCGGCTCATAGAACCGGTACTGCACTACAACCGTATACGGGAACCGGCCCAACAGCGGCTTATCCCACTGCTTGACGCTCACGCGGGTATCGTTGATAACGGTCTGTTTGATGATTATCCGAGACATTGTGAATCTCCCTTGAATTGATGAAGCGCGGAGACAGCCGCGCGACTGAATGAATCTGATTGAAAGACTTAGTAGCGTTCGTCGATTAGAATGCCGTCTTGGTAGATGTACAGTCCGGTACCGCGTCCGTTGCCCATACGGGCAGAGTCCCAATAGCAGAGTCCCGCCTGACCAGACCCGTCTTCGTTAGCGCAAGGCGGTATGTTGGCCATGTCACTGCTACCGCAAGCGGCTAACGACATCAAGGCGATTACTGCGGCAAACGCCGCGACACACTTATTACGCATGGTTTCCTCACTTCCATGTGAGGCAGTACACTAGGTACTGCCTCTATTGATTAGCAGATAAAGGTCAGCCCCGTAAGTGCGCCAACACTTGCGGGGCATTTATGTAGTGGCTAAGCCACAGTGCGTAGTCAGGGTTTGCACCTGATTAAGCCGCTAACCGGCCTACGCTACAAAGATTGATAGGGCACGCGCACTCTATTCAGAGTCGCTTTCTTTTGGCTCACTAGGAGCCTCAGCAAGCGCAAACATCTCGGATAAATCGTTAGCCATCTTGCGCCGCCCCAACGCACGTAACCATTTAACAGCCATCTCTAACGTCATGTTTTTTGTATCGAGATGCCCATTCTTGTACTTGGATACCGTGGTACGAGGTATGCCGATTTTATCGGCTAACTGTTGATTATCCAGATTCTTGCTGTCTTGCAATTCCCTGTAGTCCATGGCCCACCTCGCTATCTGTTTCAGTGGGCCTAATTATACCTTTGGCTTATTCGCAGACGGGGTTTCTGATGCCATCGCGCCGCATTCTTTCAGCGGCCCCCGCACTACTCGCAAGGCCTCTGCCTTGCTTCACTATCCCTCACCAACCTACCGGTTGGATATCGGTAACACTATTCGATTGTCAAACTTGCATGTCACTCGGGGTAGCTCTCACCTATCGCCGTGGACTTCGCGCGCCGCTGGGACTCGAACCCAGTACCCGCCTATCGGCGGCGCTGTCAGTAGTTGAGCTCGGCCCACACTCGGTCGAACTTGCGGTAGAGCTCGGCGGGGTATTCCTCGTTGTCGTCCATCTCGATACCGAGGGCTATGGCCGTGATGTCCAGCACGTTGTCATAGGTGCAGGGCTTGCATACCGTGGCCAGGTCTACCGCCGCTCTAAAGGCTTTGGCTTTAATCTCCGTGGTGTTCATCTCGGGGTTCCTTTCTTGGTGTTCCGTGGTTGATGGCTATCACTATACGCGGTCCAATACTGGAACGCAAGTCAGTAGCGATTGAACCACCCGTAAACCATTGCAAGCACTAGCTTCACTCGGCGTGTCGAAACTTACGATTCACGACGTAAAATCGCGGGTATATACCTTATATACCAAATAAAGGCTTAACGAGAATATTCTCAATAATAAATATCAGAAAACAAAACCTGAGTCCACCACACTCAACTCTCGAAAGTTGAGCCACGACACACCAAGATTGACAAACCACACCACACTGCTATCATTCTTCGCCCACACACGGGCACGACCACACAACAGCCAGGACAGCCCCACACCCACCACACACAGCACACGGCCACATCACGGCCACACGGATAGGGCTAGCCACGCCACGACCGCACGACCACACACACCCATACGCACGCCCACGCACACACCCGCGCGACACCACCACCAACGAGTAGACACGCCCACATAGGGCCGGGAGGGGTACCCCCACCCAATAAAAAACAAGGCCGCTAGGTGTCTGGTTTCGCCCGTGAATGCCGCTCCCAGACTTTTTTGAATTAGCGTGACATGGTGTGTCGCACCAATGATTGCAACGGTTTTCGGGCTGTGGTCTTTTCCGGTTTCTGCGCAACGCTTGTTGCAACGCTTGTTATGAGTAAACTGTCGTGTAGATGGATTGTCGGGGATTGGAGCAAGGCTCAGATTCCTGACAAATTATTATTCACCCCGTATGCCATTGGCGTCGGGGTTTTGTTTTTGCCGTGCCTTTAGATCACATCAACAGACAGTGTTGGTGTCGTTTCTTGAACCGGGGCGCGGTGTGGACGGTTGGCAGAGTCCGGTTGATTGCAGTGGCTTGCTAAGCCGCCGAACGTTATTTTTGGCGTTCCGCGAGTTCGAATCTCGCACCGTCCGCGAAGTATCGAGGGTCGCTCCCTTGGTGCTTTATGAGGTTGGCTGAATAAACCCGGATTGCATGTATGCCGGGTTAAGGCTGCGTCACGGCTTAGCGGCACCCTTTAGCGGGGGAAGTGTGACGAGGAACGCTACAGCGGTACACGGTTAGTGCATCACATGCTCGGCGTTGGTGGTAAAACGCAATCCACCACCTCGCAATTCTTAGCTCATCTACATGTCGTAGAAGGAGTTTCCTAGGTCGTTTCTATGAAGCGGCCTTTGTTTTCCCGATCTGGTCTGCTACGTAGGGGCTGGGGGTGGATGACCTACGGGTCGCGCCACAATCGGGGTCTGGCGGTAGGCACGTGGAGTGCGCGTCGGCTGTAACCCGACTGCCTTTGGCAATGGGAGTTCGATTCTCCCTGCCGCCACAATCGCAATGTAGTGCCAAATATCTGGTTGTTAGGACTGGGGCTGAATACCTAGGGGTCCCGGTCGCAGAGAACGTCGGGTAGCGCCCGGAGATCGTCGCATTATATTCGTGCGGCGCATTGCGAGATTTGGAGAGGCCAGCCGATTGGCGGCGGCAACTGTTCCGAAAACAGTCTGCCCTGACGGGCGTGTGGGTTCGACTCCCATTCTCTCCGCTGTCTGGTCAAGGTATGTCAGCCAGCCTAAACAATTGACTACCCCAAATGCCCGTGGCCGAGTGGTTCAGGCACCGGTCTCCAAAACCGGTTACGGAAGTTGATTCTTCCCGGGTATGCGATGCCTTGAGAAGAGGCAGCTCTTGGCGGTGACAGCTTCTCAGTCATCGCCAGTCGCCGGCGGCGGCTTCACGCCATGCCGTACGGCAATAACTGAATAGCCTTCCTCTAGTGGGAGGCATGGCATTGTAGCTCAGTTTGGTGGAGCGGACGCCTCGTAAGCGTCAGGTCGCCGGTTCGAGTCCGGCCATTGCCTCTAGGTGCCGTCCGACCGCAGAACACGTCCTTTCTCTCGCTGCTTATGCTGCGCAACGGACGGCACCGTCCCCTTTATCAAGGAGTCGTCATGGCTTGGTCGAGTTCGAATCGCAGGGAACGGTTCAATCCGGGTTGGGAGCGGACTCGCAAGCTGATATTGGAGCGCGACCATCATCGCTGCCAGTGGCCGGTGACCGACGAGTTCGGTTTCACTCATATCTGTGGCCGTCCGGCCAATCAAGTGGATCACAAGGTTCGCAACCCGTCGCATGACGATGACTCCTCCGAGAACCTGCAATCCCTGTGCCAATACCATCACGAGCAGAAAACCTGTCAGGAGTCCGCCGAACAGCGTCGTAAGAACAGGGAGCGTCGGAAGGAAGAGGAATGGTATTCGCATCCGGCGTATCGACGGACTGTCTCGTAACGGGTTGCGGTGAGCTTGCCGCGGCCGATGGATTGTGCCGTAGCCATTACAATCGCAAGGCTTATTCCGGTAGGCCGGTGACGCCTATCCGTGCCCGTGTGTGTCCGATGTGCGGTATGGCGTTCCAGTTGACCCGATGCTCGAAGATTTTCTGTTCCCCTACTTGTCGCAAGCGGTTTCAACGGTTTCGGGCGAAGCACCCGTATACAACATTGGCCAGTGCCCCCAATCCGATTATCGAATCGGAGCCTTTGACTCCCGAGCCTGTGCGGAGCATGACGTATGGGGCTTTCACGGAGGCTGATATCTGGGCCAAGTGTGATGGCACTTGCAAGGGGTGCGGCAAGCCTGTTTCAAAAGACATTGACAGTCCGGACGCCGGTACTCCCGCGTGGATTGTCCCGCCCGAGGACGGTGGTGAGCCATCGTTCGAGAATCGGGCGATTTTCCATTACAGGTGCGTGCGACGCCACGTCTGACGCGCCTTCTGCAGAACGAAGCCCGTCATGGGCCGAAAGCTGGTGAGTCATGGCTGGGAACGGAAGGAAGGCGGCGAAGCCCAAGACGGGTGGCGGCTATGAGGTCGGAGCGCCGCTGGCCGAGGTGCCGGAGGATTGGACATTCGAGGAATTGGAGCCCATCGGCCCCGAACTACCGGACGCTTCCGAACTGAATCTTCTTGACGGCGTGTGGAGCCCGTTCGTCCGTAAATACTATGACGCTTTCCGTCGTACCCCTCAGGCGCGCCAGTTGCGCACGAAATGGGAGTGGTGGAATTTCTTCTACAAGCTGGCCGTCATGGACAAGAGCATCAAGAAACGCTCCTACGACGGACTGGCCCCGGAGATGCGTCAGTCCATGAACCAGTACGGTGATACGCCGGACGCGAAGCGCAAGTTGAAGATGGAGGAGCCGCAGGCGAACGACATGGCCGCTGGAATCGTGGGCTTCCAGATTCCCGATGACCCCAATAATGATTTCGACGAGCGTGCGCAGGCGGTGCTCTGATGCATGATGTCATCCCGAAACTCAACGCGAAGGACAGGCAGCGTTCGCTGGGCCGTCTTGCGGTGTGGTGGATCGAAACGTTCACGCTCATCGGTCGCGGCGACGCGAAGGGCATGCGTATCCGCCACTCCCCAGAATACTTCCAGTTCATCATCGACTGCTATGCGCTCGACCGTAATGGTAGGCGTAGGTTCGGTCAGGTGTTCCTCGCCCGTCCGAAGGGCTGCAACAAGAGCGGTTTCGCCGCCGAGATAGCCATGTTCGAGGCTTTCGGCCCTTGCCGGTTCGCCGGTTGGGCGAAAGGCGGGGAAACCTACACGTTCCTCGGCAAGACCTATACGTATCGCAAGGGCGAGCCGATGGGCCGTCCCGTGAAATCGCCTCTCGTGGTGTGTCTGGCCACCGCGGAGGAGCAGACCGGCGAGGTCTACGACACCATCTACTACAACTGCACCGAAGGGTATCTGAGGTTCCTTGCCGGCGATGGCATGGATGCGGGTAAGACCCGTATCCTGTGGCCGAAGACCGGCATGGAGATTCGATATTCGACAGCAGCCGCGCGAAGCAAGGACGGTGGCCTTCAGACGTTCGTGTGCTTCGACGAGGTTCACCAGTACAACAACAAGCGTCTGCGTGACCTGTTCGACATCATGACGCAGAATCTTACGAAGCGTGGCGTCGCCGCAGACCCGTGGTATCTGATGACCACGACCATGTATCAGCCGGGCGAGGACAGCGTGGCCGAACGCGCGTTCAAGACCGCGCATGATCTCATGGAGGGCCGTCTGCGTGGCTGGGAGGACCTGCTGTTCGACCATCGTTACGCCGACTTGGCGTTGGATGATTTCGCCGACGACGAGAAGCTTGAGCATGCGATCTACGAGGCGTACGGTTCCGCGATGAAATCGCCTGACGGCAAGGACTACATCTTTCTCCCCGATGGGCGCATGGTGCCGGTCGGCCCTGATGGGCGTTCCGCCGAAGGCTGGTCGTTGAGGGACGAGGGCGTCGAGCCCGGCCCTTCGAAGTACGGTTGGTGTGATTTGCGGCGAACCGTGAAGAAGATTCTCGACCCCGCGTATGACCCGAACAACGCCATCAGGTTCTACTTGAACTCGTTGGCCTCCGCCGTGGATGCGTGGCTGACCGAGGACATGATTAAATCGCATGCGGTTCACCGCGACATCGTGGACAAGGCCATCGCCTCGCGTGACCTGGGCCGGTTGAATGACGCTTGGCAGCAGGTGGTCTCCGACACCGACGAGATCACGTTGGGCTTCGACGGTTCCGTGTCCGATGATTCCACCGCGCTGGTGGGTTGCAGGATACGCGACGGCATGCTGTTCCTCATCAAATTGGAGCAGAAGCCGGACGGCCCGCAGGGCGCGAAATGGCGTGTTGACCGTGATTCGTTCGACGGCAGGGTGCGTTGGGTGTTCAACCATTACAACGTGGTCGGCATGTTCGCGGACACGGACGAATGGGAGCCGTACATCGCGCAATGGGAATTGGATTACGGCGACAGGCTTCAGGTGTATCCGAGGTCGAACGGCTCGCATATCCGCTTCCCGATGAACGGCTACAAGCGTGACGTGATGAGTGAATTGAAGACCATGCGCGCCGCGTTCAACGAGCCCATGAGAACCGTATCCAAATACGACGAGCCCGATGTGACGAACATCCAACTGTTCGCCGACCCTCGGCTCATCGACCATTTCCGCAACGGACGCCGCAAGGACAGGCCCGAAGGATACCTCGTGTTCAAGGAGACCCAGAACAGTCCCCATAAGATCGACGCCGCCATGGCCGGGCTCCTCGCCTACCGTGCCCGCGACATCTACTTGGGTGCCGCCGTTTCCAACGAAGAGGAGTCGTTCGCCCCCGTGCGCGTCTGGTGAATCTGATGAAAGGAGGCCGCATTGGCCGAACTGCAGAGCCTTATCCCCGGCGACGAGGAGCCTGACGGCGATGCCATGCTGCTGACCCAGCTGGCGAACGGCCTCGTATCCCGTATTCCGACCCTATGCACGTTGAAGACGTTCTACGACGGCAAGGAGCAGGTGCCGGTCAAATCGATTCCGAAAAGCACCAACCAGTCCGGCTACGCGGTCTACCAGAGGTTCGTCTCCATCTGCCAGTTGGATTTGGCGAAGGCCATCGCCGATGCGGTGATACACCGCCAGCGGCCCACCGGGTTCCGGCTCATCGCCGACAAGACGATGCGTTCCACTAAGGCGGACGACATGTGGTCCCAGTGCCGCATGGAATTGAAGAGCCGTCAGATGTTCCACGATCTCGCCGTATACGGCAACGCCTACGCACTGGTCAACAAGAACAAGCTGCCATCGCATATCACGGTGCTCAGCCCGTGGAACACGTACGTCTCCTCGGACGAGGATTCGGCGGTCAACTACTGGTACAAGGCCAGCGAGGGCTGCGAATATCTCGCCCTCTACCGTCTGATACGCAATGATGACGGCAGCGTGAAGGACGTCTACTGCCGCATCGCCTACAACGAGACCGACTCCCGAAGCCTCCTTGAAGAAGGTGACGAGGAGGAGATATACGGCATCGCCAACGACGATTCCAAGATTCATCCAACGCTGTCACCCACGTTCCAATGGGATGGCGGTGCGGAAAGCTCCTATGATTTCGCGGAGAAATGCGAATGCCTTCCCATCGTGCGCATGCACGCGCCGGGCGGCAAGGGCCAGTTCGAGCCGCATATCCCTACATTGGGCAGCATCGACCAGCAGCGTTTCCAGCGTTTCTGCATTCAGGAATTGCAGGCGTTCAAACAGCGTGCCGTGTCGATGAGCAACATGCCTCAGTTCTACAAGGAGTCCGACCCGCAGGTTCGTGACGGTTTGGCTCAGGCCGGAGACCGTATCGACTACAAGGATCTGTTCCAGCAGGGGCCCGACGCATTGTGGCTGGTTCCCGGTGACGCGAAGTTCTGGGAGTCCGGCGTCACGGACATCAACCCGCTCATCACCGCCGTGGCTTCCGACATCAAGCATCTCGCCGCCTCCTCCGGCACCCCGTTGGATATTCTCAGCCCGGACGTTTCCGGCAGCGCGGAAGGCGCACAGCTCAAGCGCGAGGGTCTGGTGTTCAAGGTCGAGGACATGAACGCGCGTGCCAATGACGGGTTCACCCGTCTCATGCGCATGGCGTTGGAGGCCGATGGCAACAGCGCCGCCGGCGAACGGTTCGAGACCGTGTGGAAGCCCATCAACCCTCCATCACAGTTGGAGCAGGCTCAGGCCGCGAACTATTCGAAGGGCATTCTTCCCGTCAAGACGAACATGCGCCGCAGCTACGGCATGACCGAGATCGAGATAGCCGAGGCCATGCAGGACCTCATGGACACGCAGTTCGCTCAGGCCATGGCCTCCGAGAACGCGATGATCGAAGGCAAGACCTCCCAGCAGTCGGCGGGCGTCCTGCCCGACGAGACGGATTCTCTCGCGTTCACCGATACCACGAGTGAAAACGACGTGGTGCAGGCGGATGAGCCCCCGACCGTGGACGGTGAATGATGGCCGTTATGACCTTGGAGGTCGCATCCAACGCGCTCCAATCCTCACGTCAGAGGCTCGTCAACGAGTATGTGAGGCTGGCCCGCACCATGTGGCTCAGCCTCACGCCAGCCGACTGGTGGAACGACGCCGTGACCTACGGCGCAGCCGCGAGGCTCGCATTGCTGGAACTCGCCCTGATAGGCCAGGTGCGCAGGCTGGGAATCAGCTACGCTGACCAGACGCTGCGCATGGTGGGCGTCGCTCCCGCCGGCAATGTGCAGCAGCTCGTCTATCCGAGGGTCAACACCGACCCGTGGCTGGTGGCCGCACGCCCCGCAGAAGACTATCGCGGCGAGGCCGTCAAGAACCCCGGCATAAGGCCGGAAACATGGCCCAAGAAGGGTGATGAGCTGTTCGATGAGGTCAACAAGTGGCTGCAATCCGCGTTGCAGCGATTGCAGACCAACGTGTGGGACAACGTGGAACGGGCCTCCACCGACGCCACATTGAGCCGGTATCGCGGCAGCAAGGTGCTCGAATACCGCAGGGTGCTTCATCCGGAGCTTTCCCGTTCCGGTTCGTGCGGCCTGTGCATAGCCGCCGCAGACCGATGGTATTCGACCGCAGCCCTGCTCCCCCTGCACGCGAACTGCAAGTGCGGCGTCGCCCCTGCGGGCTCCGACTACGATCCCGGATTCCAATTGAACTCCGACGATTTCAAAAAGCTCTACGAACAGGCCGGAGGCACCACGGCGGCGGCGTTGAAGAACGTGAGGGTCAAGACCATCACGCACGGCGAACTCGGCCCGATCCTCATGGCGCAGGACGCGAGGGATACGCCGAACCCGGTTCCCGGCAAGGATTCCGACAAGTGGACCACGCCGGACCGGAAAACCACGCTCCAACAGTTCCAGCGGATGAAGGACCGTGCGATCGAGTTCTCCAAACGCTACAAGCAGGTGTCCGACACCGGCAAGGAAGTCCACTTCAGATACGCGGGCCGAACCTACAGGTTCAAGCCGTCGATCCATCTGAGGCAATCATGGGCATACCAACGTGCCCTGCTCAACCAAGTGCAGTCGATGCTCGGCACCGCTGCCTAACCAAGAAAGGCCATCATGGCTAACAATCAGGAGAATCAGACCGTCACGGACGGTTCTCAGAACGCCGGTCAGACCGTCACGGCCAATACCGGTACGGATTACATCGCGAACAGCTCGATCACTGGTCCCATCACCGCTTCCAATCTCGCCGCCAATAGCGTGACCCCCCAGAGCATCATCGCCAACGCAGTGACCACCGAGAAACTTGCCGCGAACAGTGTCGATGAGACGGAAAACGGCCCCGACTGGAAGGCATTGTCCCGTAAGCACGAGAAGCAGGCCAAGGACAACTACGAGCAGCTTCGCAAGACCGAAGCCGCCTACGAGGAGTCCCAGAGCCAGCTGCATGACTTGCAGGTGGAAAACGCGCGCATGAAGGCCCAGAAGGCCCACCCGCAGATCAGCGATGACGTGTTCGCCCTGTGCGGTGAGACCGAACCAGAGAAGATTTCCGAATGGGCCGAAAAATACGCGGCACTCAATCCAGTTACGTCTCCGGTGAAGGCAGAACCTGTGCGGGAGAAGGCCGAACAAGGGGCACGTACCCGTGGCGAGGGAGACCCGAAGATTCGTTCCGGCTCGTTCGCGGACGGATACGCCGCCGCCAAGGCACGTCAGGAGCAGAGGCGCCAAGCCCGCTCCGCCAAGTAACCACAAACATTCAATCGAAAGGAAAAGCACATGGCATACGAGAATGTGCGCTCCACCGGCATCGTGACCGTGGAGGAGAACAACGAGTGGCGTTTCGGCAACCACACCGATGACGGCACCGTGAGCGTCACCCTCGACCTGTCCACGTTCAACGTGAACGACAAGACGAAGCGCGACAAATACCTGACCGGCCTGGGCGACAAGGCCACGACCATCTGGATCAAGAGCGGCATCCCGCTGGCCAAGATCACCGCCAGCGGCGAATACGGCCCGTATGACCCGAATGCTACCGATGGCCGTCAGAACAAGATCGCCGGCCTGCTGGAAAGCATGGTGGAGATCAGCGTCACGTTCGGCGGCTGGGATGTGGTCAACGGTGCGAACGTCGGCATGCGCTACCGTGGTGACATCATCAAGAGCAAGCTGCCGGTCGTTCCCGCCAACGACGCGGTGTGGGGCGGCAGCTTCTTCGACATCGAGGACGATACCGTCACCCCGCTGTCCAACGCTTCGGCCACCTCCAACATCACGGTTCCAGTAACGGTCACCGCGGCGAACATCACCGACGCCTCCACCGTCGGCCGCAGCATCCTGACCGCCAACGATGCCGCCGCAGCTCGCACCGCCATCGGCGCCGGCACCGGCAACTCGAATTTCGACGGCTCCTACAACAGCCTGAAGGACAAGCCGACGATTCCCCCCGCCTACACGCTGCCCGCCGCCACGGCGAACGCGCTCGGCGGCGTCAAGCAGGTGACCATCGCGGCGGACGCCAGCGCGGCGGACATCGTGACCGCACTCAAGACAGCCGGCATCGCCAAGTAACCAATCCAACAACCCTTATAAGCCCGCCCATTGTGGCGGGCTTTCGTATATCTGAAAGGAACCCTCAATGAGTGGAACCCTGGAAAAGAACATCATCAGCCCGTCCGAGGCGTCGGGTGTGGTGCAGTCCGGCTTCGATTTCATCGACGGCCTGCTGCCGTTCGGCTCCGTGTTCCCCGTCAAGTCGAATGACGGCAAGGACACGGTGACGTGGCAGAAGATCATCCCGCCGAAGGAGACCGACGCCATGAAGTTCCGCGCCTGGGACGCGGAGGCCGCTCACGGCAAGACCGTCGCCCAGTCCGGCGAGAACTACACGGGCCTTATCCCGCTGTCGAAGATGGGCCACATCTCCGAACGCGACGTCATCAACCACACGGGCGATTCCACGTGGCTGCATGACAAGGCCGTGGAAATCCTCACCCAGTTGGGCCAGGAAGCCGCCGTACGCATCGAACTGGCCCGCATCGCCGCCATGGTGGACGCGAAGATCACCGTCGAGGAGAACGGCCTGAAGGCCAACACGTGGACGTTCGACCGTCCGACCAGCATCTCCAAGCTCACTCCCGCCAAAGTCTGGTCGGACGTGAAGTCCGATCCGGTCACCGACGTGCAGAAGTGGGTGGACGCCATCAAGAAGGAGCGTGGCCGTACTCCGGGTGCCGCGCTGACCACCAGCAAGGTCATCGACGCGCTGCGCACCAACGAGTCGTTCATCACCGAATACACGGGCGTTTCCCTTGCCAATTCGAAGCCGCGCCTGACCCGCGCCGAAGTGCTGGACGTGCTGCGTACCGCCTGCGGCCTCGCCGACGTGCGCATGATCGACGTGCTGTACACCGACCTTGAGGTCAACAACGGCTTCAAGATGCCGGTGGACACGAACACGCTGATCCCCAACGGCACGTTCATCATGTTCCCGTCGTTCAACGATACGGGTCTTGGTTTCACCGCCTCCGGCCCGACAGCAGAAGGACAAGATCCCGAATACGGCATCAACAAGAGCGTGAACGACGGTTTCATCGGAGCCATGTTCTCCGGTGGCGCCCCGGTCAAGTACGACCTGTGGGCCAACGGCACGATGATGCCGATCCTGCAGGAGGCCGTCAGCACCGCGAAGGCTTCCGTCCTCGGATAGTAAGGAGGGGTCGTGGCTTCCATCGATTCCATCGACTGGCTGAAATGGTTGCGTGTCAACGCGCTCGACCAGCCCGACCTTCTCCTTGACCGGTTTCCCAACGCATGGCTGCTCAATGAGTGCGGGGTCGCTGCCGACATGGTTCAGGCTGAATGCCAGAACGTGGCCCCGCGTTATCAGAACGGCCTGTTGAAGGAGCGCACGCTTGGCTATGTGGTGAGCCAGATGGTGTTGCGTGTCGTCCGCTACCGGCAGTTCAAGACCGAATCGAACGGCAGCTACTCGTATACGAACTTCGATGCGCAGGACAATCCGCCCGGCAAGGACGGTTCCATGAACCTGTACGTGTCGAAACGTGAGAAGGCGCTGTTGGAAGGCCATTCCGACTCGATGGGCCCGATTGGCACCGTGCATATGGGTCTCGACCGCGCCTACGGCATGGGAGGCGCTTATGGAGACCTATGACATGGGCCACCTCTACGACGGGGTGGACATCGACGAGCTGGGCGGAGGTCACCTGTACGACCGTACGGAATTGACCGGCCATGGCGTCCGCCAATTGTTCGATACGGATTACGTGGTCGTGGTCAACCGTCGTCATGTGCAGGACGCGCATGGAGGCTATCACGAGCAGGTGGGTGACCCGGTGAAGGTCGTGTGTTCGGTCGAAGGCCGCGCCCAGCAGGCCGGCATGTTCTCCATCAGTGGCGCCGAGGACAAGAGTCCTTCCGGGCAGAACGGCGGGGGCCTTCAGGAGGTCACGCCCTTGCAGATTCTCGCACGCCAGTGGCCCGGTGATATTCATTCGCGTATCTGGTACAAGGGCGACTGGTATGACGCCGATGGCTATCCGACATGGCGTGGCAACGGCAGCGTGCTTTCCCGTCATTGGGAGGTTCGCTGCCGTCGCGTGGTCATCGGCGGCTACGTGCCCGGCGGCATTCCCGAACCCGTATGGTCGAAGGAGGTGGGCGCCGATGGGCCGCGTGACCATCAGACCGGGGATAGGCCGTGACGTGGCGCTCATGTTCGGCCCCTCGATAACCCTCGCCGCAGCCGAGAAAGCGGCCGTCATGGTCAAAACGCAGATGGGGGTTGGAACGGTTGACGACCGTAATCATGCGGTGGCGCGAGCGGACTTGACGGATCGCATCGACGTCTCCGTCCGCCCCGGCCATGCGCAGGACCATTCGGTCGTTCTCAGCGTCAAAGGCCGTGAGGGAACGGAAATCGCCTCGCATTTGGAGTTCGGTTACGTCAACAATCGTGCCGGACGTCGTTTGGCCGGCATGCATTCCATGCGCAACGTTGCGTCGAAGCTGAAGGTGTAGGCCGTCATGGACAACATCTTCAAACACCTCGCCATCGATGTGAGGGAAAGCATCGACGCCGAACAGGTCGTCTACGAACTGTTGAACCGTGAATATCCGAACGAGGATTGGGCGTCGGTCGCAGTGTACAGCGAAATCGACCTCGACCTGAACGCCGTGACCGAGAACGGCCGGGTGATTCTCTATGAGGTGTCTCCCGGCCAACAGGTTGACAGGGGCTTGTGGCGGTTCACCGTATCGTTCACCGTTCTCGCCGCCGACACGAACAATCCGAGCGGTTTTGCCCGCGACCTGTACCGCACCGTCATGGGATGGCCGTTCGAGGAGAAGACCTCGGCAGGCAAGATAAGCCGCATCAACAGCATTGATTCCCCACAGCGTCGCAGCGACGCCAAGGAGAACCAAGGCAAGAACATCAAGGAATACGGTTTCGACGCATCAATGGACGCGCGGGACCTCATCTGACCTACAGGGGTCGGCCACATGGCCGGCCCTTTTCTTTTACCCAAATCCAATATCCGAAAGGAACCATCATGGCTATTAACGGCGATGCGCTGCTTCAGGCCGCGCGAGGAACCGTGTTCACGGCCCCGGCCAAGACCGCCATCCCGACTGCCGGCGTCAACCAGTTTCTGTTGAACTCCGGTAGTGTGAATGTCGGCACCGCGGACACTCCCGTTTGGGATAATCTCGGCCACACGTCCAATTCCAACAAGATCAGCTTCAGCAAGGACGGCGGCGACACCACCACCATCGACACGTGGCTGATGGCCGCCGCACGCACTTCCACCGAAGCCCCGACCATCACCGTCAGCGGCGCCAGCGTCCAGGGAGACAAGGCGACGTTGAAGAAGGTCACCGGCGGCTGGGATGGTGACCACGGCGGCGTGATCGTGCCCATCAAGCCGATCGTGCAGAAGCTCGCCTTGTTCGTCCTCGCCTACGATGACGGCGACAAACTGTCCTTCGGCTTGTATCTGCCGGAGACCGATTTCACGTTCGACACCATCGACCTGACCGGCGACGAGTTCGCCGAGTTCAGCTTCAACGCGGTGGTCAAGTCCACCGATGCCCTGAAGAAGGGCCCGAACGGTGAGACTGGAGGCTACGCGCTGTTCAGTCCGGAGGATTTCAAGTAGGGTCCGCAGCCATCCGCGCTGCGGATGGTGGAGACCCGCCAGCCACAGTCGAGGCTGGCAAGGATATCCGGCTCGCGGGCCAGCCTTCCACTCTCGGCGGGGTGAAGCTGCCGGCTCCCACCGCCTGACATTGATTCATCCCCATACGGTTCTCCTATCCGGGCCGTATGGGGATTCTTCATTCACGGATAGGGTTTCACGGATAGGGTTTCACGGATAGGAGGACGGCAATGACCGCCAAGAAAAACGACACCGAGACTCCGAAGAAGGAGTTTCCCGAAACTTTCGGCCAGCTTGTCGAGGAATACCCGGAGTTGAAGGGGCTTCCAGAGCTGGTTCCCGCATACGACTTCAACGCGGAGCAGTCCGCTGATTTCACGGTGCTTCTCACGCTTCTCGACAGTCAGATGCCGTTGCTCGGCGCCAAGGATGATCTGATGGACGCAGCCCTGCTCGTCGCCCGCGTCGTATCCATCTCCAATGATTTCTACAAGGGTCTTGCCAAGGACGAGAAGGCTTACGAACAGTGGGCCACGGGCCGTGACGGCAACGTCCTGTTCTCAGCGTTCCTTGCCCTGAGCATGTTCTACAGGGTCGAACTGGGAAAATCCGAAGCGTCGAGGACGCCTACCGAAACTGCCCGGTCGAACTGACCTGCGACTTCAGACGCTTCTACAACCTTGATATGCCCGCCGCCCTCCACGAGTATGACGGCGGGTTTCTCGTAAGACTCCTGCAGGGTTTGTCGGGTTATGACGAGTCCCTGTACCGCGAATGGCTGCTGAATCATCCCATGCGATCCGAGACCGCCGATGAGGGCGAATCACGGCGCATGCTCTCCTATCACCGTTATTCGCAGGACACGAGCCTCCTGTTGGGCATTTTCAACCATGTGGGCGCGTTGACGTGCGGGCTCATGGAAACCAAGAACGGCAAGCACCCAGAGTTCACTCCGATTCTTCCCCCGGACACGGAACAGCCGAAAAAACCGGTCGAGGCGAGCCTCGATTCGATAAAGGCCCTGTTCTCCTCCTGATAACCGAAAAGAGGTTCGCCGATGGCAATATACGAGGGCGGTGCCGTTGGCATCAGCATCTACCCGGACACCACGGAGTTCGGTTTCGAACTGCGCCGCAAGCTCGCTAAGTACGCGGATGACAGTCTCACCATTCCGCTGAACATCGACGTGGACGACGCGAACTGGACGGCGGCGAAACGGCGCATCAACAACGACCGTCTCTCCAAGACCGTCGAGGTGCGAGGCGATACGAGCGCGCTGCGCAAGGCCGTGCAGGATATCGAGGAGCGTGACATCTCCCCGAAGGTCGATCTGACCAAGCAGCTGCGCGACCTGCGTTCCCTGCGTCAGAGGGTCGAAGCAGCCAACCGTTCCTTCCAGAAGTTCAACCGTTCGGTCGATACGAGTTCCGCCAAGTTCAAGCACAACAAGACGCTGGTGAAGCAGTACGGCGACGCGATGGACAAGACGTCCACGCTCACCCGCAAGTACGGTGACCGGCAAATCAACGTGCTGGATAAGACGAAGCGTCGTATCCGCACCCTGCAGGACGCGATTCTCAAGTTCAAACCGTTGGGTTCGAACGTCGTGGAGATGAAAGAGGCCAACCTCGCCATTGCCCGCATCAGGCGCGATATCAAACAGCTTGAAAACGATCCGGGCGCGAAGATTCGCATCGACATCGACCGTTACGCGAAGGTCATTTCCGACCTCGAGAACGTGGCCCGCAAGACCGACGAGCTGAACCGCAAGGAAGCCCGCGTCAAGTTCTACACGGACGGCGCGGACAAGCTCAAACGCGAGCTGGACGACCTTCGCCGCCGTTACGTGAACCTGCCCAAGGAGATAGAGGACTCCTACAGGCAGGCCATCGACCGCATGAACACAGCCGGCCATCTCGCCGGACGTGACAAGGACTTCAAATACGTCGCGAACCTCGATCTCGATGTGAGCGAGGCGCGGCGCAAGGCCCGTGATTTCCAGAACGACCACGACAAGCTGGAGATGGACCTCGACCTCAAGTCCGCTGCGGCTTCCGCCCACCTCATGTACCTGACCCGCCCGCGCAGCGTGGAGATCTACGCAAGATTGCATGCCACGGACATGGGCAAGCTCATCGACGGCATGCTCTACGGGGCCACCGGCCTTCGCGGCGTCAACAACCAGTTCCAGCGATTGGTGAACCTGTTCGACACGTTGGACACGAAGGTTCCCATACTGGGTGCGGTGGGCGCCGTCATCGGCGGAGTGTCCGCCGGCGCGGTGAACCTCTCCTCCAGCGTGCTCGGCGTCGCCGCCAGTCTCGGAGCCATGAGCAAGGCCGCGTTCGCGGCTCCCGCCGCCATCACCGGCTTGGGTGCGGCGTTCGTCGTGCTCAAACATGCGTGGGGCGAAAAAGGCGCCACGTTCAGCGACCAGATCGACATCGCCACGACGAAGCTCGCCGGTTTCGGCGACGCCATGGACGAGGCGTTCTACGAGAAGGCGCGTCCGGCCATCAGAAGCCTGATGGACGATGTGAGCGGCACGCTTATCCCCGGCATGACCGGCATCGCGTCCAGCGAGGGCAAGGTGGTCGAGGGGTTGGCGGACATCATCCGCGAGTCCGACAAGGCCGGCGAGCTGTCCACCATATTCTCCCGTACTTCCGAGGCCGTGGACAATCTCAATCCGGGACTGCGGAGCGTGGTGGAGTCGTTCCTCCGCTTGAGCGACGGCACCAGCCAGTACCTGCCTCGCGCCGCCTCCTATTTCAGTGATATGGCCTCGAAGTTCGCCGACTGGGTGGATAAGACCCGAGCCACCGGCGAGATCGTCGCGTCGATGAAGCAGGTGGTCGAACAGGCCGGTTATCTGAAGGACTCGTTCAAGGGCGTGTGGGGCATCGCCACGGGCCTGTATTCCGCGTTGGCGGAAAGCCAGAACGGGCTCGAGGGGTTCAGCACGGCTGTAGGCAAGGCCGACCGTGCGGTGAACTCCGCCAGATTCCAGACCACGTTCAAGGCGTGGGCCAAGGGCGCGGAAGCCGCGAAGAACGAGATGCGCAACGCCTTCTCGGACATCGGTTCCGCAGCCTACGAGCTGCGCGACACCACCGCCGGAATGTTCACCGATGCGGGCAATACGATCAGCTCGTTCACCCGTAACGCGAGCCGTCTTCTGAAAAACTCGAAGGACGGCATCAGCGGATTCTCGTCGGGAGTGTCCGAAGGCTTCCAGAAGGTGTTCTCAGCGGTTGGCGACGCGAGCCCCGCGTTCAACCAGCTGCTGAAGACCGTGGGCCAGCTGTCCAAAACGTTCGGCGGTACCCTTGCCGCCACGTTGAAGGCCAGCGCGCCGCTCATCACCACGGTCGCCAAAGCCGCCGAGGCCACCGCCAATGCGTTCAGCAGGCTGCCCGAACCGATTCAGGCCGCGATAGGCCTGTACGCCACGTTCGGCAAGGCGGGCATGACCGCTTGGAACACGGTGAAGACCGGTCTGGTCGAGAACACGCTGCGCATGGTCGAATACCAGAAGGCGTTGAACGGGCTCGGCGTGACCACCAAGACCGCCGGCGCGAGCATGAAGGATGCGGTCAGCGGTTTCATCGCCGCCAACCCGGCCTTGAATGGCATAGCCGACAGCGTGAGGAACGCAAACGGCGTGCTAGGAAAGACCGGTGCTTTGGCCAAAGGTGTCGGCAGCGCCGTGCTGGGCGCGTTCGGCGGGCCGGTCGGAGCCGCCGTGACCGCTGGCGTGGCCGTGGTGACTGCCGCCTACTCGGAGTATGTGAAAACCGCTCAGGCCAATGAGCAGGCGTCCGAGAACATTCGCACCGCGTTGGAGAAGATACCGGATTCCGCTCAGTCCGCAGCCGAGGGAATCACCGAGGTTGGCAAGGCCATCAAGGAGAATTTCGACAACACGGATTATTCCGGCACGAAGTTCGACTGGTGGTCGGATATGACCACGGGTTTTGATTCGGTGAGCGACGCGGCCAAGAAGCTCGGTCTCAACGTCAGCGATCTCACCAAGTCCGTTACCGGTTCGCAGGCCGAATACCAGGCGACACTTGACCGGCTCGATGCGACGATTGAGAAATACAATGTCAACGTCGGTCATGGCATAGGCAAGAACGCCGATCTGGCGAGGGCCGCGCAGAAGGTGAAAACCGCGCTTGAGGATCAGCGCAACGAGTACATAGCCAATTCCGAGGCCATTGCCCAAGCGAACGGGTATGCGGAGGGTTATGCCACGAAGCTCATCAAGCTTGGTGAGGATTCCGATTCGGTGTCCATCGCCATTTCCACTCAGGCCGAACGTACTCAGATGCTGGCCAAGGCTCAGCAGACTGCTGCGGATTGGGCAGAACGTCAACGCACAGCTCAGCAGAATGCGTTGAACGCGGCTTCCGACTACGGTGAAACGTATTCCAATATGGGGGATGCGATAGCCCGCGTCAATCAGTTGGCCGCGCAGAGCGGCCCGGTTTGGGATGCGAACGCTGCTGGCATCCAGGGCGTGACGGGCTCGTTCAACACGATGAGCGAGGCCGGTCGCGAGGCGCAATCCGCGTTGGAGAATCTGGGCAATTCCGGTCATGACCTGTTGAAGAGCATGGTCGAGTCCGGCGCGTCCACCGACGTGGTGAAAGCCAAGCAGGCGGAATTGGCGAAGCAGTTCCTCGCCACCGCCGACAGCATGGGTATTCCCGCCGATTCCGCGCAACGGTTGCAGCAGATCTATGGTCTGACCCCCGAGGAGGTCACCACCCTGTTCAAAGCCGAAACGGAGCAGACCAAGACCGCTCTCACCCAATATCTGAGCAATCTGCGAGCCATCTTCCCCGGGGACGGTAACACGGCGGTGTTCCAGACCATTCTCGAAGGCATCAACAGTGGTGCCATCACGAGCATGGATCAGGTCAGCTCGAAGATGGACGAGCTACGCAAGAACGTCAGCACCGACGGTTCCGGCAAGTACACGATTGTCCTTGATGCCGATGGCACTCAGGCGATCGTCGCCACCGATATTGTCAAGAAGCATGCCGAACTGTTCAAGGCCGGTTCTGATGGTAATGGTTACACGACCAAGCTGAACGCCGACGATCTGACGAAAGCCACGTTGGATTACGTCGAAGGCAATCTCAACGCCTACGACCAGTTGGCTCCGTCCGCCGACCTGAACGCGAAGGACAATTCAGGCCCGGCAAAGGCCAGCGCCGATGCGAACGCCAGCAACTGGGATGCCCAGCATCCCACCGCGTCGTTCGACGGTGACGCGGCAGGAGCCGCAAACGCCAAGAGGTCGGCCTCAAATCAGGGCTGGCAATGGAACGGCAGCAGCTATAACGCTCAGTTCGGTGCCAGTACGAAAAGCGTGTCCAGTTCCTTCTGGAGCGCCATGCAATCCGGTTGGGAATGGGCGAAGCAGAAGTTCTTTGCCGTGTTTGGTGTCAAACGCCAGAACGCTGAGGGCGGTGAGGTCGCTGGTTCGGGTGTTACCAAGACCGGACGTGTGGTTGGTCAGGGCAACAATACGAGCGATTCGGTTCCGTTGAATGCCTACACGGATGTGAGTACCGGTGAGTACGTGATACGTAAGGCCGCCGTGCAAAGCATGGAAAACCTGTACGGCAGGGGAATCATGGCCGCTATAAACGCGACCGGCAGCATTCCCAGCAAATACATTGCGGACGCGCGGCGCACCAGCCAGATCACCATGCCTTCCGGAGGGTTGAACGGCGGTTCCAAGTCCGGAGGCTGGTCGATGCCCATCGAAACCAGTTCGGGCGACACATACAACCAGACGTTCATCTATCCGAGCGTCACACCAATCGAGGTTCAGAAAAACAACAAGCTCGACCAGTACGCGAACCTCGGTCTCTTGCAGTAGGAGGAAATGATGCTCTCCACCATGTCCTACAAACTCAACGGGGTTGTGTTGGATACGGAGAACTGTCTGGTCATCGTGGGCTCCACGCTCATGCCGGGCATCAGCACCCGCAGAACGGTCACTACGGTGCCCGGCGTGAGCGGAACCCTGAATCTGGGTGTTCCGCCCGTGTTCGACGAGCGTGAGATCACGTTGAAAGTGGACGCCTTCACACCGAAAGTGTATGAGGAATCCTCTCGAATCATGCGATTGTGCTCCATGCCTAACCTGACTCTTACGAGGGTGAAGGACGGTGTGGAGCAGTCCACGCGGGTGGAGCTCACCTCGTTGACCGCCGACGATGACAGTTCCCATCCGAATAATCTGGTGTCGTTCACCGCGAAGTTCGCCATGCCGGACATATGGTGGCATGAATCGGAATATTGGGATCGCCCATTGCCATTGAACAAGGACGGTCTCGTGTTCCCGAAACCCGTCACCATCAACAGGTTCTGGACAAGATGGTCGGGAGAAGCGAACAACAGTACCTCACTGTTGGCGGATTTCATCACCATGTGGCGTGGTGAGGCCAACAATTCCGAGAGCCTATTGTTCGAGGGCGGTATCCCCGGCGACGGTTTCTGGGGAGACGCCCCGTTGACCGACATCGTTTTCCGATTCCCCAGCACCGTCACCTCCGTCTCCCTGACCGACCCCACGTCGAACACCGGCATCAGTTGGACGGGTGCTGCGGACAGTGCGAAACCTCTTTACATCAGGCCCGACATCATGCGCGCATGGCGTTCCGACTATGCGAACTCCTGGACTCCGACCGGCACGGACGTTTCCACCGGATTGGATTATCCGGCAGGCGGAATCCTGCAGGTATGGCCTGACATTTACGAACTGTACAGATTGAAGGTCACCGCCACGGGTGCGACGGGAGATGCGCTCATGCATGTGCGTCGCGCATGGTGGTGACGGGAAGGTACTTATGAAGAACCTCTCCATCCGTTTGAAGGCGTACAAGCCGAACGGCGACACTCTGGGCCTGCTCCCCCAGCCGTCCTCGTTTTCCGCGAGTTTCCTGCACGATGACACGGGCGCTCTCCGCTTGGAGTATTCCCGTAAGGCGTTGAATGGGTCGATTCTCGAACGCAAGCTCGAAACCGGTCTGGAAATCGCGGTCGAAGTGTCCGATGGCGGAAAATGGACGGAACCATTGAACGGTCGTTTCGTACTCATCTCCCGCAGCCGTGACGCCTTGGACTCTTCGGATACCGTGACGTTCACCTGCCCCTCCTACGCATGGCTTTTGAACAAGGCCCTTATGCTCGACCTCAATCATCTGGAGGGCGACGGGGATGATAAGGGCAAGCGTGTGTTCAAGAAGGCCTCTGCCGGTCTGGTCATGCGCACGTTCCTTGATGAGAACAAGACCCGTGGCGGTATCCCCGTCACCTGCGGTTTCGACACGGGCAGGGATTCGGCGGGCGCTGCGTGGAAGAGCGTCATGACGCTTGCCTACACGCCGGGCATCAGCAGTCTCACCGCGTTGGCGAATCTCGCCGGCAACAAGATTTGCGACTGGGCTTTCGACAAGCGGACATTGAAAATCTGGAACATGGACTCCACGGCATTATGCCGTGATCTGAGCCGCATCTCCGTCCAATTGGCGCATGACGTGCTCGAAGCCCCGGAAGAGGAAAGCATCGAGGCATTGGCCTCGCATATTCTCGTGCAGGGAGATAACAACAAGGCTTTCACGAGGGATAATCCCGCAGCGCCTTCCCCTTGGGGCAAGTGGGAGACGTATCTATCCCAGCAGGGAATCAGCGATGATGATACCGCCGCCCTCTATATGCAATCCACTCTGGATACTGCGGCACGTGTTCGAGGCCAGTATACGAGGGCCCTGCGTGTCAACGATGCTCCGAGTCTTCCTCTCATCGATTACCGTCCGGGTGACTGGATCACCGCGCCAACCGTCATGCATGGGGAGAAGGTGCGTGTCCAGCAGGTCACGTTGAGCTTGGAATCCAATCAGTTCAAAGCTTCGGTCGTGTTGAACGACAAGGTTTACGATGCGACCGTACGTCAGGCGAAACGAGTACAGGGCATCACCGGTGGCGCCATCAACGGCGGCACCGGTGGTGGCCTGCCCGCTCCGGAAAAAGACCATCGGACGCCGAAGGCCGTGACTGGTCTTGTGGTGCAGACGGACGCCTACATTGGTTCGGATGGTTTCGCGCATGGTCTGGCCACGGCTTCGTGGTCCGCCGTGACCGAAGCGACGAACAACACGTCCATCGAGATCAGCAATTACGCCATTGAGTGGCGCAAGCACGTGGATGGCGCGCCCTGGCATTCGGCAGGCACGACCGATAAGACGCAGCTCGGCTTCGGCGGCTTGGACTGCGGCACGCAGATCGAGGTGCGCGTCAGGGCCGTGCCGACGTATTCGGACAAGCTCGGCGAATGGTCAAGCGTTTTCGTGGCCACGGTCGAATCGGACACGACGCCATGCTCCGTGCCGTCGAGACCGGTCCTCGCGTCCGAGTTGGGCGTGGTGACCGTCCACTGGGACGGCAGGACCTCCAACGGCGCGTCGATGGAATCGGATTTCGACCATATCGAGGTCGGCGAGGGCGTCAATGCGGCCGGCATGACCGTCATCAGCGCCACGCAGTCCGGTCCGGGCGATTACCTCGTGACCGGTCTGGCCGCCGGTTCCCGGCACTCCTATGCGCTGAGGTCCGTGGATCATGCGGGCAACCGTTCCGACTGGTCGGCCATCGCCTCGGTGACGGTCGCGTCGGCGGTCTCGCCGGAAGAGGTCAAACAAATCCAGAAGGATTTGGCTGACAACAAGACGGCGTTGCGGGACAATACGGCCAAGCTCGATCAGGCGCGGAAGGACATCCAAGCCAACAAGTCGAATCTCGACACGGCGAATCAGACGCTCTCGCAGGCCAAGGCCGATCTGTCTCAGGCGCGGAGGGACATCGCGCAGACCAAAAGCGACCTGACCACCGCGAACGGAGAAATCTCGAAGGCGAAGGAGTCGGCTGCGCAGGCGTATGCCGAAGCCCACTCGAAGAACCATACGTTCCGTGGGCCTGACATGCCGGACGCCTCCAAAGGGCTGATCGTCGGCGACCTGTGGCTCAAGACCCAGAAGTATTGGACGCGCTGGCAAGGCGAGAAGAACAATTCGCCGTCCATGCTGGCCGACTTTTACACGTACTGGCAGGGCGCGCCGAACAATTCTCCTTCCGTGCTTGTCCCGTTGTCCGACCGCGTGATCGACACCTTGGTGTGGGATGGCTCCAAGTGGAACCACATGGGCTATGCCGACGTGGAGAACAATGCGAAGCAGATCGAACAAGCCAAGTCCGACATCGCGGACAATGCCGCTAAGACCACCGACGCCAAGAAGACCGCCGAGAATGCGGCTGCCGCAGCGAAAAACGCGCAGGGCACGGCTGACACGGCCAATGGCGCGGCCAAGACCGCGCAGGACACCGCCAATGCGGCTACTGCCGCCGCCAAGAGCGCGACCGCGACCGCAGGTCAGGCGAAGGATGCGGCCAATGCCGCGCAGACCGCCGCCGAAAGCGCCAAGAAGACCGCTGGCAATGCGCAGACTTTGGCGAACACGGCCAACGCTTCGGCCAATGCGGCCAAGTCCACAGCAGTCAATGCTTCGAGCGTTGCGACCCAGGCGAAAGCCACCGCCGACAGCGCGGCCCAGTCCGCCACGGACGCGGCGAATGCCGCGCAGAAGGCGAATACGGCTGCTGCCGCCGCCGCTGGCGTGGCGAATGGCAAGGCCGACGTGCTCATCCAATCCACTGCTCCGGCCACGTCGATGCGCAAGCCGACTACCTTGTGGATCGACACGACGAATGGTGCTAACACGCCGAAACGATGGAACGGGTCGGCTTGGGCGGCGGTGACCGACAAGGCCGCCACCGACGCGGCCAATGCGGCTGTCAAGGCACATGCTGCCGCGCAGACGGCGCAATCAACGGCTGACAAGGCTTCGACCGCCGCCGCGAACGCTGCCGCGCAGGCGAATCAGGCGCAGGCCGCCGCTAAAAAGGCGCAGACCACCGCCGACGGCAAGAACCTGATCTACCGTGGCCCGGACGAACCCGCGCATGATGGGCTGAAGCCGGGCGACATGTGGTGGCGCACGCAGAAGTACTGGACGAGGTGGAAAGGCGAGAAGAACAACTCGCCCAGCCTCATGGCCGACTTCTACACGTACTGGCAGGGCGCGCCGAACAACAGTCCGAGCGTCTTGGTGCCGTTGTCCGACCGCGTGATCGAGGTGCTGACGTGGGACGGCACCCGCTTCACGCCGTTCGACCTCGTGGCCAACAATATTCTGGCTGCCGGCACGGTGGCTGCGAAGCATCTCGCCGTGGATTCCGTGACTGCCGAGAAGGTCAAGGCCAATGCGGTCACGGTGGACAAGCTCGCCGCCAACTCGGTGACGACGGAGAAGCTTGTGTCCGACGCGGTGACCGCCGCGAAGCTCGCCGCTGACTCGGTGCAGGCGCGCAACATCGTCTCGCTCGCCATCACCACCGACAAGCTGGCCGCGAACTCGGTGACGACCGCGAAGCTCCGCGTGACGGAGGACATGACCGTGGCGCTCCTGAATGTCCATAAGATTCAGGCCGGCGACATCGTGGCTGGCGCGGTCACGACCGCCAAGCTCGCTGCGAACTCGGTGAACGCCGATAAATTGGCGGCGAACTCGGTCAATGCGTCGAAGATCGTGTCCGGCGCGATAACCGTCGACAAGTTGGCCGCGAACAGCGTGACGGCGGTGAAGATCGCGGCTGGCACTATCACGTCCGACAAGGTGGCGGCGGGCCAGTTCAAGGGCTACGTGTTCACCGGCGCGATATTCCAGTCCAGCGAGGCTGCGAACACTGGCGTGAAGCTCAACTCGACGGGCCTGCAAATGTGGGATTCCAACCATAACCAGACTGTCTATCTTGACGGTGAGGGCAAGTCGAATGTGCTGACCGGCACGTTCCAGACCCGCACGAGCGGGCATAGGGTGCGCATCAGCCCGGATTATCGGACTAGCCTCGTCGGCGGCACGGAGACGTTCGTGGGCGACGGCATTGAATTCCCAGCGTACAAGGGGGAGACCGCCTACTGGAAGAATCCGGCCATCGCGTCAGCCATCCAGTCGAATCAGGTCGGTGAGATGGGCGAATTGGACTTGTGGAGCGGACGCGTCACCGAGCACGATCCGGCTGCTTTCCTGCAGCTCCAGTCCAAGCCGATCAGGAAGGGCGGCACCGGCAGGGATGGCGTCGTATCGCGGGTGTTCATCCTTGCGAACACGGATTATGACGAGCCGGACGAGAGCAAGAAACAGAGAGCGTCACTCAGTCTGTGCGGCGACAGTCCGAATGGTTCAAATGTCTGGCTCGAAGCTGCCGACGCGAACGGCACGGTCGGTGTCGGAGCGAACATCGCGACCGGATACCTATATCTTGGCGGCTATCTCGGCGGCATCACAAACCGTTGCACTTTCCACGGCGCTGCCGCATGGAGGGCGTGGTGGCCGAATCCCGGCTACAAGATCGCGACCGGCGCATCAGCGCAGGTCAACTGCACGTTCAGTCCGGCGAAATACGGCCACTATTACGTGGTCGCGAACGCGGATTCGCAATGGGCCGGCATCATCGCGCACCCGGTAAACACGGGCGGCCAGAGCGGCTTTCAAATGAAGCTTTACAACGCCGACCAGCCATGCCCGGTCGACGTGTACGCCGAATACCTCGCCTATCTGGTGAAATGATTGGAGGATATCTTGTCATCGACTTTTGAAATGGATGAGAACGGATTGTGCATCATCCGCTGCGATCCGCCTGTGAACGGGTCGGACAGTTTCGTGTTCACGCCCGACGTGATCGCATCGTGGAAGGCGCTGCTCGGATTGGCTTCGACCCGTGAGGCTATCGCGGCGATCATGCAGGGCAGGGAGGACACGAGCCGATACGATCCGAAGACCGGCAGGGGCGTGTGGACCGGAGCGTTCGAAGCGTTGGAATCGGCTTTAGCCGATTCCGCCACCGGAGTGAGCATGCTCGCCGACGATGGAGAAGTGTTGGACGATCCGCTGACCGCCGCACGCAACAAGACCCGTGAGGGTATGAGCCTGCCTGTCATGTCTAATGAGACTGACGCGCGAATGCGCGCCGCATTGACCTCGGATGCTTCCGGCGTGGAAGCGTCCAGCGGCATCGACACGGCATGCACGCGGGATGTCGAGGGATTGGATGACTTTCTCTCGGACGAATCCACCTTGACCATGCTGGACGACTGCGAGGAGCGGTTTTACGAATCCCTCATGCCAAGACAAAACCAACAGAATTAAGGAGATTGATCATGGCTGACGAAAACAATGAAAATGCGACCACGGCGGACAAGATCGCGGCCAACGGCGTGACGACCGTGAAGCTGACGGCCGACGCTGTGGCAACGGACAAATTGACTGCGGACAGCGTGCAGGCGGGGAACGTCACCGCTCTTGCCGGTCGTGACGGCAAGGACGATTCCGACGTGTCGGCTTCCGGCGTGCTTGACCTGCGCCCGCCGCAGGAGAGCCTGAAGGCGGAACTGTGCCGCCTCGGACTCGAATATTCCAGCACTGACGCGGCTGGCGTGGAATCATGGCGTGACTATCAGCGCGGCGTGCTCGCCACGTTCGACGGGACGGGGGCCAATGTCACGATCACGGACGTGAAGACGAATCTCGGACGCACCCTCACCTTGAACGAATTGAAGGCCGTGACTCGTATCGACACGATGACCGCCGCAGACTAATCCCGCATTCCACATTTTTCAACCCCTGCAATCCAATCGGATTGTGGGGGTTTCGCATTAAAAGGAGACTTATTTTGACTCAGATTCCAGCCGACGCGAATCAGGTCATCGACCAGCTCTCGCAACAGATCGGCGCACTCAACAAGCAAAACGCAATCCTTAACAGCCAACTCGCGGCGGCCATGAAACTGATCCCCAAGGACGTGCTCGACAGTCTCGACAAGGAGGACACGAATGCAGAGGATTAACCTTTTCCCCGACCCGAATATGGCTAACACCATTTTCCGATGCATACCAGCACAATGCACCGTGGATTTTCCGACCGTCAGCGGCTTCCGGTGGCTGCGTGCCACGACCAGCGGCAGTGGTGACATATACGCGCAATACCAGCTTGTGGGAGTCAATCTTCCACCGGCCGGCGTGTATCACATTCACTCAATCTGCTATGCGCAAGGCTCCGGCGCATTCTTCCGCATCTATGCGAGAGACGGCAACAGATACTCCATCCTGTACGAGACTGGTATCGCAGACAATCAGACGAAGATGATTGACGCGGACATCACGATTCCGGCCGACACGACGCAATTGCTCATACGTGTCGTGCCACCGTCCACGGTCGGCAAATTCATACTGATTCGCAACATTCTCCTCGAATCCAAGTCCACTTACGACACTGCCGTTGGGGGGGGCTTCCGGGCTTCTTCACGGGCGACACGATGCCGCTCGCATAGGAGCGACTATCGGGCAGGTGATGTCCGATGATGGTGACGAACCGATGCACAAGCCCATCCTCGACCATCACCTTGGCGGCAGACCAGTGGGTGACTATCCCGAGTCTTTCGAACAAGCCAGGGACGAAATATTTGGTCAGTGCCTATGTGAACGTCACCGGCGGCACTATCTCGGTGAGAGCGTATGGCGACGTCACTGCAAGCCAACGTGTCAGCTACGCGTTGACCGCCAGCGTTCCCGGTTCGATGTCAATGAGTTATTCCGTCAGGTCAGGCAGTCCGACCGTCACCGTGACCAGTATTCTCATCTGCACGTGGGACGAATATCAGGCGAACAAGGCTCTGCTCGACAGCATCGGATATTTCACCGGGGATACGATGCCGCTCGCCTGACCCTCATGGGGGTGGTGGCATGAGCCTGATAACGAATCTGATTCCGAATCCACTCTTGATGTTCCCGAACAGTACCATCTCAACACACGATGCGACCGTGCAGCATGTTGACCCTGATGGCTTAATCGTTACGCCAAACAGTGGCGCTGTCAATCCTCTTGCCAAGATTCGACTGTGCGAACCGGTCTCCGGTGATTTCCATTTGAACTTCTGGATTTACCAAGTGCCAGAAGATAGCCAATGGTATGAGAATGGTATCTGCTACGTGTCCACCGCAACAGAGAGTAGTGGATTTCTGTTGCCTCATGACAATACAGCCGGAACCACATTCCTTGGCCTTGATTTCCACTTGGATAACATGCAATACGTCCAGTTGAAGTGTCCGTTGAATCATCCGCTGCGATTCGCGGCAATCAATCTGATGACACAGGCGGATTGGAAGGAATATAAGAAGCTCGTCCCGAAAATGGACGCACTGTACGGCGGCCTCATGCCACTGCAAAACTGATTTTTTAAGGAGATGTAATGTGCTGCAAAATTTTCTAGCCGGTTTCGGGGGTGTGGGTGGCGCGTGCGCCCTCATCACCTTGCTGCTTAAAGTCTGGCCGGGCGCGTTGGACGCGTTGGCGACCGGATTGTACTCGCACGTGCAACCGAAACTCCTGCCATACGACAGTCCGCTTTCCCAGCATTTCGCGAAAACACGGACTCTGGGAGAGCGGACATCGAAGATCGACGACCGTATGGACGAGCTCTGCCGGGACACGATCAAGAACACGATCATCAGCCTGATCTACGGCGACCAGTCGCACGACCATAGCGAGGCCGTCCGATACGAGTTGTCGAAGCTTGAGAAATTGGACGCGCGATGCTGGATCGTCGCCGCCGCCGAAAAATACCTGGAGGACAGGCAATGACGCACCTAGCCATCGCAGGCGGCGCATACCTGCTACTGCTCGCACTCGTCATCATATTCAATCATGGCGCGCACAGGCATTGATTTTCACACCGGTTTTCAAAGCCATCCCATTCCGGGATGGCTTTTCTATTGCCCCCTTGACTCGGGGCGGGAAGGAGAGGATGTGAAGATCCTCGACAAAAGCAAACACAAACACGGACGCCTGCACCGGCGCGTGGGCATGATGCTGACCGCGCTCGTCGCCGTGCTGCTCGCGTTCGCGCCAGCGACCGCGCACGCGGACATGCAGGGCGTGGACATGAGCAACTGGCAGTGCGGCGCTGACGTGTATAACATGCAGGCGGACTTCGTGGTGGTCGGCACCACATGGGGCACGGGACAGGTGTACAACAACTGTCTCGTGTCCGGCGTCAACACGGACGCCAACCGCATGATCTATCAGGCGCAGGCATCCGGCAAGAAATTCGGTTTGTATCACTACGCGATGGGCGGCAACCCGGAGGCGGAAGCCCAATTCTTCTATCGCAACACATCGAACTATTGGCGTCACGGCATCGTGGCGCTCGACTGGGAGATGGACGACAACCCCGCATGGGGCAACTGGGATTGGGTACGCCGCTTCCTGAGTGAGTGCGAACGATTGAGCGGCGGTGTGCGCCCATTGCTGTACACCGGCCCGGTCGCCGGCACCATCCCGCAGGACATCCGCGACCGATACGGTTTGTGGATCGCCCAATACGCGAACATGAGCCCGACCGGCTATCAGGCCAACCCGTGGATGATCGGCGCATACGGCGAGGCCATGCGACAGTACAGCGGCACCGGTGTCGTCAACACGTGGAGTCCCATCGACCTCAACATCTTCCGTGGCGACGCATGGCAGTGGGATCTGTACGCCAACCCGACCGGCGGCTCCACGCCACCGGCCACACCGGCCGCGCCCGCACAGCCGAACACTCCCCAGCCCACTCCCAGCACGGGTGGCATCAGCCACGTCATGCAGTGGGGCGAGACCGTCTGGGGCCTTGCCGTAGCGTATAACGCGTGGCCGTTGTCCATGTGGCACACGCCATCCGGTGATATCAACCGCTACTACGTGGGCGATGTCGTCACCTACGGCGGCGGCTCTACTGCCACCCCCGCACCGTCCACCGGGGTCTCAAAGGTCCTCCAGTGGGGCGACACCGTGTGGGATTTCGCCACCTCCCACGGCTACAGCGTCAGCCGCTGCACCGTACCCTCCGGCAACATCAACGTCTACTACCCCGGTGACGTGGTGACCTGCCGCTAAACCAACCGATGCCGCCGTCACCCCGACGGCGGCACCACCCACCATCATCATCCTTTTTTGATCGGAGCAAACATGACCGACAGCAAAAACACGACCGACACCGGCGAAACGCTTCCCGGCGTCGATGTGAGCGACTGGCCCGAGACGGCCTACGTCACCCATGACGTGCCCGACTGGCTCATCCCCAGCCGCGTCTACGACATCCTCAAATGGCTCGGCCTCATCGTCCTGCCCGCACTCGCCGTGTTCGTCAGCACGGTCGGCCCCGCATGGGGCTGGCCCCACGTGGACGCGATAGTGACCACGCTCAACGCGCTCGGCATCCTCGCCGGCGCGCTCATCGGCGTCAGCGCCATCAAACAACGCCTCGACCGCGCCGCATAACCACACATAGTTCGGCCCCGTCCGGCATCGCAGACAGCTCGCACAGAGCTTGACTGCGGCCGGACGGGGCCGATTTCGCGTTGTGGCAGAGGGCTTCGCGGGCTCGATTTCTGCCCACATTTTGCCCACATTTTCCGTAAAAACAGGTTAAAAACCGTTAAAACCGGTTAAAACGGAAAAAGCCGCTCAGCCCTACTCCCGCAAGGCAAAGCGGCCATTTTCCAACCCGTTCTCAGCTCAGTGCGTCTTTTAACAAACAGAAGAAGCACCATCCGCGCCAGCCGGGACATCCGAATCACAACCCGCACCCATCCAACAGCAACCATCAACCAACACCACTCGCCCAGCGCCAGACACTCCCGTCACCCCTCAGCCCACACCTCGACCGTCTCCCTCAGCCCCATCATGGGACGTGCCAAGCACCGACTCACCCTCAACTTTTCCTGACACTTTATGAGGGGAAGATGACGTTGATGTCATCTGAAACTTACATGGACATCTAAAAATAGGGCGTTTTTTGACGTTTTTCATTGATTGATGTAAGTTTTGGCGTGCCAAAACTTACATCAATCAAAATCCACGGCTTTTCTGATGACGGATAATGGCACTGGAGCTGTGTCTTCGATAAGGTCAATATCGAGCGTTTGATCGCCGCAGGATTCGGAGTCGCATACAACCCGGTACGCATGGCCGCCAAGTAATCGCCGCGAACAAACACCACCGCCCCTCTCTCAGCATTGCTGAGGGAGGGGCTTTTCTGCGTTTTAGGGCGTCCTATTCTGCAATCGTCTTACAGGTTTCCGCAGTATTGCAACGTTTCCAAGGCGTCCTATTCTGCATCGGGCTTGTTCCTATTCAGCGGTTCGATTGGCTCTATCTCCATCGCCGAAGTCTATTTGCTGGCCCATTTGGTCGTAATAGCGACACTGATACATGTTGCAATGCTTTTCCCTGATGTAATCCACCACAGATTGCACAGCCGCATGTTTTTTAATGTCCAACTGCTGTTCGGTGATGGTTATTTTCTTCGGGAACTCGTCTTCTGGATGCCAGCCGTCGTAGCCAGCTCCGTTTATCACCATTCTGGGCGCGTTGAGTACGTACCCATATCGTTCTACGAGTCTCAATGCTTCATCGAATCCTCGGCCGTATCCTTCCTTATACGAAACTACATCAAGCTCATGCGGCATTTACGACACCTTTCTGTTCGATCTGCTTCAAGTCTAATGCGGAGTTCATTGTTTTCACAAGGCCAACAGGATGCACGGCGGTGAGGCTGATTTCAGCCGAATACATGGCGTGACATTGGACACTCAAGCCTTATACGACCTGCTGCCAAAAATCTGACCACACATTGCCCCTCCCCAGCAATGCTGGCAGAGGGGCGGTTTTCGCGTATTTACCGATTTGCGCCGTAAAGCCCCTGGCTTTAGCCATGGGGAGTGTCAAGCTTTCATGGGCGGAAGATTGAAATACAATCGGGCGATTCGCTCAGCTTCGCGGT
>ERZ791765.653-NODE-653-length-33144-cov-23.013721_pt1 | contig 33144 bp, 57 predicted proteins | sample MGYA00509949_ERZ791765 | MGnify/ENA primary metagenome ERZ791765 (study PRJEB30046, sample SAMN00791980) | human gut metagenome | study: EMG produced TPA metagenomics assembly of the A metagenome-wide association study of gut microbiota in type 2...
GTTGCCGATTGTCGATTGCCAGTTGTCGGTTGCCGGTTGCCGGTGGGCGTTGAATGCTGATTTATGCCAGCCGGATATTCGGCAGGTCGAATCGCGTCATATCCACGCCCTCGTGCTCGAGCAGTTCGGCCTTGATGTCGAGCCGGCCGCCATAGCCGCCAAACGCACGGCCTGATCCGACCACGCGGTGGCAAGGCACGATGATGGTGATTGGATTGTGCTTGACCGCGCCTCCAACCGCTTGCGCAGCCATACGCCCTCCGCCGCGGCGTTCGGACAGCTCGGCGGCTATCTCTCCGTAGCTGGCCGTCATGCCGTAAGGAATTTCTGCAACGAGTTGCCATACTTCGTGCTGAAACGGAGTGCCCGCCGGATTCATTGGTGGGGCCTGGCTGAGGCTTGGGCATTCGTCTGCAAAGTAGGCCTGCAGCCAGTCGCGGGTTATGCGGAACACCTCGAGTTCGGAATCTGGCGTTCCGTTGTCGTGCTGCTGGTTCTTGGTGGCCCACCACCAGTCCTCGAGGCATAGTTCGGTCAGTGCCTCACCGTCTGAAGCCATCATCATCCGGCCGATGGGTGTCTCCACGATGGTTCGCATCAATTGCCGTTGTGCCATGCGACCATTATGGCGTGTTCGCGTGTCTTTCTGCCTTTCAAGGGGCTGATTTACGTTTCTTCGGAGGTCTACTTCCGTTTCAAGGGGCTGGTGTCCAAGTAGACGAGGCGCAAAAACGGCGGAATGGCGTTGGCATTATGCTGTGGATACTTGTGGTGCAAAGGATGACCAGCCCCTCGAAACGGAGATAGATATTCGGAAAAGCTCAAATCAGCCCCTTGAAATGGAATTAGAACTCAATTTTGATGGAACGTGGAACTTGCGCGCGAAGCGGTGGACAATGGGAACCATGAACACATTTGGTTTGGGGCATGACGTGGTGGATGTGGCCGCATTCGCTGAACAGTTGGGACAGCCGGGATCGCATATGCGTGCTCTGTTTTCCGTGCGCGAGGTACGGCAGGCGGCGGGCCGCGCACGCCAAAAAAACGATGGCGAAGCTGTCCATCTGGCCGCCAAATGGGCCGGCAAAGAGGCGTTCCTTAAAGCGTGGTGTGATTTTCTGGGGAGTGCGCCGTTCCCGTTCACGCTGGATAATTTTCCGTGGCGCGAGATTGAGATTCTCGATGATTCGCGCGGTGTGCCGCATGTGTCGCTGAGTGGTGACGCATCGCCGGCGTTCCAGACTGATTACTCGGGTTCGATCCCCGACGTCCACATCTCCCTGAGCCATGATGGCCCGGTTGCGTCCGCCGTGGTGATGATTCAATCCGGTAATAATTCGCGCGAAATCCGCTGAACGGTGCGAAATTTCAGCTTCTCTTCGGCGTGTCCTCGGTTACATGCATCGAACCGGTTTGATATAGTTGACGCAACGTGTCAAACGATTGACGCGAGCAGCGGGCAGAGACGAAGAAGTTTCCGGTGGCTCAGAGCAGCCAGTCGGCACAGGCAGAGAAGTCAATCGCGCAGAATAAGGCAAAGAAAAGGCATACCGGCACTGTTTTCAATACCCGCTTCGCAGCTCATAAGGATGAACTTGAGCGGCTCTTCATGAGTCTGTACAACGACCATGATGCCTTCGGATCGCTCATCGACAGCATGGCTGAGGCCTATGCTGACCGTCCCGCCGACCTGAAGCGTCTCGACAAGTCCCGCGAACAAGACCCGGATTGGTACAAGCGCGGCAACATGTTCGGCATGACCATGTACACCGACCTGTTTGCCGGGGCTCTCAAGAAGCTTGCCGATAAGATCCCGTACCTCAAGGAGCAGAAGCTCACCCACCTGCACCTCATGCCGCTGCTCGACATGCCCCACCCGAACAATGACGGTGGCTATGCGGTCCAGGACTTCGACACTGTAGACCCGAAGCTCGGCACCAACGAGGACCTCGCCGCGCTCGCCAAGAAGCTGCGCCGCGCCGGTATCAGCCTGTGCATCGACTCAGTGAGTTATCGTTTTTCTTCCCCCGTGCGCGTCGTTCAGGCCGTCGGCGCGATGAGTCGGGTCTCACCTTTCATCAATTTGGATGTCAATCCGCCGAGGAGCGGCATGAGGAATACGGTCACGGCGCCGGCGGCCACCAGCGTTGACGCGGTGGTTTGGTGCATGGTGCCGCCCTGCACCGCAAGAGAAGTCACGGCCACAATCAGCGACAGAGCCGTTGTAAAATACAGCGAAACGGTGAGCTTATCCTGCGGGTCGAGTGGGTTGACTCGATGGTCGAGCGTCGTGGCCACAAAAATTGGCACCGCGCGCACCAGCGGCAGCATGATGATGAAGGTGATGGGCAGTGCAGGATTGGCCACGACCGCTTTCACGTCAATGGATGCGCCGGAAACCACGAAAAACACGGGAATAAGGAAGCCGTAGCCCACGCCTTCGAGCTTCAGGTTCAATGTATGGTTGCCGTTCGGCGTGACGAATCGCAGGATGAAGCCGGCCGCGAACGCGCCCAGCACCACATCAAGCAGGAACAGGAACGCCAGACCCAGTTCGCTGAGCAGTTCAACGGCTTTGGTCACCCAGATTTTATCTAGGATGAATGGTCCGAATATCGCCCCGAACACCAGCAGCAGCACGGTCTGCGGCATGGGTTTGCCGGGAATAAGCTGCGTGATGATAGGACACGTCACTGCAATCATCATGATGATGGATAGCGAGACGAGATCATAGGTCATGGTCTGATCGAATTCTCTCCGTTTTCTTGAATGCGTTTCGGCAGTGTAGTTCGTCCCGTTGTCTCGAAGCGGTCATGTATGTCTTGCCGTGTGACAACCCGGCGACAGGCGCGGTTGCCATCCCCGCAGAAATATGTATAATAACCCAAGTCGCCAAAAGTGGCGTTTACGCGGATGTAGCTCAATGGTAGAGCCTCAGTCTTCCAAACTGATTACGCGGGTTCGATTCCCGTCATCCGCTCCACTCCAAAACGGCGAAAAGCCTTGGAAAACATAGCTTCCCAGCCTCACGTCATGTTCATGGCGTCTCACTGTCGATGCAAGTTTTTTGCCAATCTACACCGGTTTACACCAAGATAGATGTACTGATAGATGTACTTCTGGATGCACCTGGAACCGCGGAAAGAAGCCACATGCAAGGCAAAAACGAAGACAAAAAGATGCGACGCCGCCCCAAGGGCTCCGGCACCGAATGGAAGGACGCCAAAGGCAACTGGCACCTGCGCAAGGAGACCGGCCCCAACCCGCGCACCGGCAAACGCCGGTTCGTCACCGTCACCGCCCCCACAAAATCCGAGGCGCGCGCCAAACTCGAGGCCAGGCTCGAACTCCTCAGGGGCGAAGGATCCCTCCCCCTGACGGAAACCCCCACGCTCGACGCCTGGGCCCGCCGATGGCTCCGGCAGACCAGGGAACGCGTCAAACCACGCACCTACGACACCTACCTCGGCGACGTCAACGCCATCACCGGCCAGATCGGCGGCCTGCGCATCGACCGCATCACACCCGACGACATCGAACGCATGTGCACGCAACTCGCCAAGACCCGGAGCGCCAAGACCGTCAGGAACAAATACACCCGGCTCCAGCAGATCCTCGGCGCCGCCGTCCGCGAACGCCTCATCCCCAGCAACCCCGCGCTCGCCGCCATCCCGCCGAGGGTCGAGCCGGCGCACACCCGCATCCTCGATGCAGGACAGCCCGCCGCCGCCATCCAAGCCGCCCTCCACCCCGCCGAACGCAAGTGGGACATGCTCAAGGACACCGACGCCGACCACGACATGTGGCGCATCATGTTCTCCCTCGCCTTCAGCACCGGCATGCGCCAGGCCGAACGCTTCGCCATCACACCAAGCGAACTCGTCACCCGCAACGGCATCCACGGCATCCAGATCTCCTGGGAACTCCAGAAACTCTCCCCAGACGCACACATCCCCAACTGGCTGCGCGCCCGACACCTCACCGGCCGCTTCTGGCTCGTCCCGCCCAAGAGCCGCCACGGCGAACGCTTCGTCCCCGTCGACAACGCCACATGGATAGACCTGCTCGGCCTCGCCGCCGGCCGCAAAGCCGACGACCTCATCTTCACCCACCGAGGCCAGCCGCTCACCAGCCCCATCGAACGACGCCGCTGGAAACGCGCCCTCCAAGACGCCGGCCTGCCCGACGACATCACCATGCGCAGCGCACGCCACTTCTTCAGCACCCACCTCGCCGAAACCGGCGCCAGCGAAGACGCACGCATGGCCATCATGGGCCACGCCAAGATCACCACCACCGCCGGCTACACCCACTGGGCGCCCGAAACACTCCAGGCGCTCGCCGACGAGGCCAGGGAAGCGATCGGCGTCGGCAGCGAGTAACAAACGAGTGCGGAAACCGCCGACTCAAATAAATTGGTGTTACAAATCATTGGAAGACAGTTATCCACATGGTTATCCACATTTTTCCACTGAAAATGTCGACGCCGACAGGACAATAGAAGTAAACATTCAAACAGGGAGTACACCATGACGGCAGCATTGGCTACACCGACAGCGCATAGAATCGGGAAACCTGTCATGCTGAGCAAGCATGAAATCGACATGCGGCGTGCGGAACTGGAAAGAAAATACGGAGACGCTAAAACGTTGCGAATGAAGAAGATGATGGGCGTCATCAGAACAGATGAGCTTATGGCTCTTCAGCGCTTCGAAGACTTCGATTATCTGGAAAGGGACTGACATTGGCCGACTCGGACGAGGAAGATCAAGCAACGCAATTTGCTCAGCGGATAGAAGATCTGCTCCAGCATGTCCTCGGCGCCAATGACACGCTGTACACCGCCGCGCCTGAAGGAAAACTCGCGCGCGGAGGAAGATCTTCCTACGTCATACACCAACTTCCCGAAGACGGTATATCGATTAATTCGGATGGCGAATGCATCCTTAAGCTTTCGTACACGTTCCATTGCTCATGCAAAGAGCCGGGTTCGTGGCTTCAAGTGGACAAGTCGTCGATCATGCTGACTGGCGAACCGAAGCACGTCCCCCTCTTCCGCTATGACTACGTCAGATCACCGTCTTCTGACATACCTGCCGCCCACCTCAATGTCTATGGGTCAAACGATACGGCCAGCAGACTCATGCTCGCCTGCAGCGGAGGCAAACGAACAAGAAACAGAAGAAAGGAATACCTCGAAAAAGGAGCATTCCCGACCTTCTCGTCGCTGCACTTCCCGGTAGGCGGAGATAGGCTCAGGCCTGGCCTCGAAGACGTCTTGCAGATGGCGGTATATGAATTTCACATCGATGTCGAGCCCGAATGGGAAAACGCGCTGAACGACAGTCGTGCGGAATACAGACAGAGCCAGATAAAGGCCATCGTTAGGGAATTCCCTGATTTGGTGTACGACGAACTCGTTGAGAGCGGCCATGATCTCACAAAGAAACCCGAGCGTCAGAAACGCGATGACCGTCCCAGCATGTTGATTCGATATTGAAACGGAATAAGCCGCCCCGGCGCTCGCAGGAGCTCGGGGCGGTTACTGTTGTTGCGGGCGGCTGATCGGGTGTTCGCCGAAGAGCCGATCGTATATGACGGCCCCGGCCTCGTCCGCGCTCATGTCTCCCCGCTGGTAGGATTCCACGGCCTGGTTGATCGCCGTGATGTTCTCCCTCGCCTGCTGCGGCGTCTTCGCCTCGCACATGTGCATGCCTCCCCTCGGTCGTACGTCCGATTCTACAGGCAATCGCCGCAAGTCCGCGCGACCCGTGGGGTAGAGTCATAGAAGGGCCCATTGGGATAGGGCGCAAACGTTTCCGACTGGAGTGTGAGACTCATGGAATTCACTGAAGCGGTGTCGCAGATCGCGGCGAAGGTCAAGGACCTCAAGGACGGGATCCAGACCGAGGAGGCCACGAAGAACGCGTTCATCATGCCGTTCATCGGTCAGGTGCTCGGCTATGATGTGTTCAACCCGAACGAGGTCATTCCCGAGTTCACCGCCGACGTCGGCGTGAAGAAGGGCGAGAAGATCGACTACGCGCTCGTCCAGGACGGGCAGGTGCAGATCCTCATCGAATGCAAGAAGGTCGGCCAGCCCCTCAGTCTCGAGAACGCCAGCCAGCTCTATCGTTACTTCGCGTGCACCAAGGCAAGGATCGGCGTGCTCACTAACGGGCAGGTCTGGAACTTCTACATGGACATCGACGAGCCGAACAAGATGGACTCCAAGCCGTTCCTCGTGCTCGACCTGCTCGACGTCGACGAGACCGTCCTCCCGGCCCTGCAGAAGCTGACCAAGCCAGCGTTCGACCTCGACTCGATCGCCAGCAGCGCCGAGGAGCTCAAGTACGTGGGCGCGCTCAAGCGGGCCGTGGCATCCGAGTTCACGGAACCGTCCGACGAGTTCGTCAAGCTGCTCGCCGGCCACGTGTACGACGGCGCCTTCTACGCGTCCGTCATGGACAAGTTCCGCCCGCTCGTAGCCAAGGCCCTCAAGCAGTTCCTGTCCGACCAGGTCAACGACCGACTCAAGACCGCGCTCGGCGCCGACGACATCAAGGTCGCGCCCGCCGCCGAGGCTGAGGGCGAGGCGGACGACGTGCCCGAGGACGAGCCGGAGAAGGAGGACGGCGTCGTCACCACCGAGGAGGAGATCGCCGCCTACCGCATCGTCAAGGCCATCGCCTGCAGCGACGTGGATCCAGCGCGCATCACCATGCGCGATGCCAAGAAGTACTGCGCCATCTTCCTCGACGACAACAACCGCCAGCCCGTCGCCAGGCTCTTCTTCAACGGCCGCCAGAAATACATCGGACTGTTCGACGAACACAAGAACTGCACCCGACAGCCCATCGACAACCTCAATGAGATCTACCGCTACAGCGACCAGATCCGCCAGGAAGTCCAACGACTCACCGAAAACGAATAAACACCACCAACCAAACGCCCCGGCGCTCGCGAAGAGACCGGGGCGATTTCGTATTCACAGGATGTCTTCGGCTGCCTGGTCGATGGGCTTGGTTAGATACTCTGGAGTTTGTGCGTTTGCTTGGATCCTGCGTAGCAGCTCTTGACTAAGTTCCAGCGTTGTGTACTCGTATAATGAATAGCCCCGTTCAGCTTTTTTCGCTTCGCTTTCGGTCAGTGATCCGAGCTTGACAAGCGCTTCGATAGGGGATCGATTGAATGCCCGGGCAATGGCGATCGCATCATCTGCGACGAAAGCGTCTTCAGCCCATTTGCGGTGGAAAGTCGCAACTGTCATCCCTGTGCGTTTGGCGATTTCTCGATTGCTTAGATTGCCTCCGGTGATCTCGGAGACCCAATTCGTGAAATCGCTCATGTTGTCCTCCTAGTGATTGGTTGTCTCAATATCGAACTACCCGACTACAGAAAAGACCTGTAGATACGAAAATGCCCCGGTGCTCGCAGACGAGCGGCCGGGGTTATTTGTCAAGAGACATTCTTCCTGGCCTCGGAAAGTATGGTGCCCGGGTCTTTTCCGAATACCAAGCATAAACTCACCACTTCATCGAGCGTCGGCTTGCCGTGCTCGCATTTGAAAATATCGCTGAGCCGTGGATGGCTGACGCCAATTTGCTTCGCGAGTGCCCTCAGGGATAAGTGGCGCTCGTCTTCTTCCCATAGGTTTTTGATGATTCGGACGACCTCCCTGTCGAGATCGTTCCAGTTACTTGCTGGCCTAGTCATGGAAGAAGTATACCTCAATGGAAGAAATTTATTACAACTGCCCGTGTCGAATTGACAAAATGGGAGAATGCTCTACCATATCAAGTATGGAAGAAATTGCTACCATTACAGTGCGAGAAGCCACTGAGCATCTGCGACGGAAGGCACTCGTCACCGAGACCTCCAAAACAGCACTCGCAAATGACTTGGGGCTGGCCCGTCAGACCGTCTCCATCAAGCTGCGGACGGGAAAGCTGTCGCTCGAGGAATTCGTCTCACTTGCCGAAACCCTGCACGAAGATCCAGGCGAGGTACTTTCCGGTGCATATCATGCTGCGCTCGCTGACTCGCAGCGCCAAATCGAAATCGCTGACCACTCCAAGAAGGAGGCGGAGTGATGACCGACCTCATTCAGTCCACTGTCGTTTTGGTGCTCGCCATCGCGCTTGTCGTTCTCTGGAACCAAGTGTCGCACAAGCCCTGGGGGCCGCAACCCGCGTCGAAATGGGAACAGAAACGGGAGCGACAAGAGGAACCCCTTCATCTCGTCGGCCCAGGGTATGACGTCGAACACGACGAAATCATCGAACGTCTCGACCGGATCGAGCGTCGTCTCGACTCACTGCCTCTTCGGGAAGACGGGCCTTCCAATACCCAAGGCCTTGTCCCACCCAACGTCCCACCGGCAGGCACATGCCGCAATGGACGTTCAACCAGCGACGGATTGCAGCGAAACGATTCCACCGCCATATCTCCAGACCATGGACACGAGCAGAGGGGCTGACCATGAAACGCATGGCATGCCTCACCTCACGTCCGCACACCAGACTGGGCCACGACCACTCGGCTATCAGCATGGCATCCCCAGGACCATCGAAACACAACGGAAGCAACGCAGCGTCCCCATCCGACTGTGCCATCGCACGCTCTGGACGGAAGACGAAGGAATCAGGCGACGCATTCGCAGCACCCCTCACGCTGAGCAGACGCGGAGCATACAACGGCTGCTCTGTGACTGGACACAACATCACCACGACTCTCCCGCTCCCATCGATGTATGCACTCACATGCGCCGACCTCGGCACCCGTCCCGTCTCCGCACGAACTATCTGCCACATGAGCAACACAAACGTGACGATGGCAAGCAGATTCGTGACCACCTGCAACCACACATCCCACGACATCCTCAGATCCTCCCACCCGTCCGAAACCTTCGGACCGACTTGGGCACCGAAAGGGAAACAATGAACGACTCCGATACGAACGATACCAAAGGCCAGCGCTTCATCTTCGGCGCGCAAATGCCCGAAGGCGGATTCGCCGTCCTCGCCCACGCCACGTTAGAACCCGCCGGAAACGACAGATGCCTGATCGTCGCCGGCACCACGACACCATACGTACCCGCCACCATCGCGGCCGACCTGCTCGCCGTACTCGACGCGATGAAGAAAAGCATCACCGCCACACGCGACCACCAGGAACCCGGCATGGAGTCCCTGGACCGCAACGACTACCTGCCCAAGGAGGAAACATGAACAAGATCACCAAGATCGCGCTCGCCGCCGTCTGCATGCTCGCGGCCGTGTGGCTGCTCACCCATGATGGCTGCGCGCATCCGCTGGGCAATTCACTGGCCCTGCTTGCCTACGTGGGCAGCGGCGTCAGCCTGCTCATGCCGCACTTGGTCACGTGGATGGCACGCAATGGGCTGACTGGGGAGGGGAGTGATGACTGAGACGGAACTCGTCAGGAACGTCGCCGAGCTGCGCGACCTGGCCTCGAAGTTGGGCGTGCGCATACCCCGGGGCGTTCCCGTCGGCGACCAAGAGGCGTTCACCCTGCGTCAGGCGGCGCAGGTGTGGTGCATCGACTACCAACGGCTGCTCGAGGACGCGAACATGGGCCGGCTCCAGACATTCCGCCCGCTCTCGCGCAGGGGTGCCAGGAGTTGGCGTCGTGTCACCCGCAAGGAAATGGAACGTTACATCCGCAACTGCTGCACCGAATGAGGAGGAACCCACAATGACCACGAACATCCTGCTGACCGTCGTGATCGCCGAGCTGGTGCTGGTCGCCATTGTGCAGATCGCGGCCGCGAAAAGCCTCGTGCTGTTCGCCCGCCTGCTCGAGCAGATCAATCACAGGCTCGTCGACCAAACCGCCTCCGGTTTCGACCAGGTGCCCGTCATCGGCGCCGACGACGCGAAGGACGGTGAGTGACATGCTGCATGCCGATGACTTCGGGGCATTCGTAACCGCTTTGTTCACGGCACGTGGACTCGATCCCATTTATTCGAGCCCAGACGTGTCCACGATGCGCAAGGTCATTGGGGACGCCCAGTTCGACCGTTTGAGGCAGGCCTCTCTGCTCATGCAGGTCGACGCGTTCAGCCGTCTCCTACTGAAGGTCCTTGGTCCTCGGGTCGGTGAATGCGTTGACGATCTGTTGGCTCCCATATCCGATGAAGTGGATGGCCTTGGCGAGTTCCCGAACCTCCGGGCTTTGCGCCGTGTCCTTCAATCGAGCCGCGAGCGAGGTTCCGAACGCGATGTTGTTGCGGGCCTCCTCGAGGGCCTGGCGCTGAGTGAGCATGATTCTTCTCCTGACGCCGCCCCGCATACCCACGTCAGGAAGGAGGCCGAGTGATGGCCAGGGACCCGAACAAGATCCATATTCGCGGCAGGCTCGCCCGAGACCCGGAACTGAGGACCACGCGCAACGGCGCCTCATACTGCACGTTCGGCATCGCGTCGAACGGGCGTGAACGCGATTCCGCGGGCAACTGGGTGGACGGCAAGGCAGTGTGGTGGGAGTGCCAGGCATGGCGCGACCTCGCCGAACACGCCGCCAAGAGCCTGTCGAAGGGCGACCTCGTGGACGTGACCGCGACCGGCGAGATGACCGAATACGACCTCCAGGACGGCACGCACGTCAAGGGCATGCGCTGGGTGTGCGAAGACATCTCCGTGAGCCTCAAGTACGCGACCGCCCAGGTGCAGCGCATCCAACGCGGCCAACGGGGCGGTTTCCAAGGCAACCGTCAGCCCGACCCGGCACCGGCCCAGCAGGACGACGGCGCATACCCGCCCGACCCGTACGCGGGCGCACCAGCGGATCCCAACGACCCATGGGGCGGGCAATGAGCACTCCCCAAGTCCAGTCGTTCAGCATCGACGTACACAAGGCGTTGCTCATGCGCTCCAACGGGTCGCGCGGAGGCCACCACGCGCACAACAGCCTCGAACAGATCCTCAAACACCAGGGCATGGTCGAATGCCTCGACCTGATCAACCGACGCCGATTGACGCCCGTCACCGGCCTCATCGACCTGCTCATAGGCGTGAGCCTGCCCAAGAACGCGGCACGCTGCGACGGCCCCAACTACGAGCCCACCGTCAAACCGTTGATAGACGGCTTCACCCTCGCAGGCCTCTGGCCCGACGACAGCTGGCAGTGGATCCGCTACACCGCCTTCCGCTACGCCCGGGAAGCACCCACACGCCAACCCGGCGTCTGGCGCTTTTGCTTCACCCTCATGCCCGTACCCACAGACGGCACATGGCACCCACAGGAAACGGAGGCGACCCGATGAGCGTCCACCTCGCCGTCACCACCGACGGCACCCACATCATCGAACTCGACCAAACCCCCTTCATCGCCGTGCACAGCATCGGCATCCAGACCGGCCAGGCCAGCAGCAAGATCACCATCACACTCAGCCAAACCGACGCCAAGGAACTCAGACGCCTGCTCGACGCCAGGAAGGAAACGGAACCATGAGCCAGGAAACCGACCTCGACACACACCGCGACCTCGCCATGCTCCGCATCACCCAGGAAACCAAGAACTGGCTCACCGCCGCACCCATCACCATGCGCATCACCAGCCAAGCCGCCGACATGACCGACCGGCAACTGCGCGAGGAATTCGTCCAGGCGCTCGCCGACATCAACGAAGCGCCGGGCAAGACCGAATGGAAACTGCCCGACGTGGAGGACGTCATCATCGACCGCCGCGACCGATACGCATTCACCCTGACCCCTTGGCGGTGGCGCAACGGCCACGAACCCGAAGGCACGGAGGCACAGGCATGAGCGACCTCAGGATGATCCCCACATGGAGCCTGCGCTGCCACGCCACCGACTGCCCCGCCACCTGCCCCGGCTACGAGTCCGACGGCACCACCATGGAACGCCTGCCGCTCCAGGCCGACGTCGACAGCTGGATGATGGGCGAAGGCACCCACAGGGGCGAATACTGGTGCCCCCGGCACTGGGCGCGCGACACGACCGGCTTCCCACGCGACCCGCACGGCAACGTCGTGCGCCGCGTCGCCTTCGACCCCACCGGCGAAGACATCGACGGCATCGTCGACGCCTGGGCCCAGGCCACCACGCGAATGATCTGCGAAGGCGACGGCTCGGACTGGGACCACGACCTATGGCGCCGACTCACCGGCCCCGAACTCGCCGGCCACCGGTTCACCGCCATCACCGGCGACGGAACCGTCATGCGCGGCACCCTCGCCCCCTTGCGGACCTTGCACGCCAGCTACGGGCTCGGCATCGAACCCCTCGGCCTCACCATCCTCTCCACCAAAGACCCGCGCCACCCGAAACTACTGCCCCCGTTCGAACACTGCTGGATCAAAACCACCAAGGAAGGAAACGAACCATGAGCCTGGAAGCACTCACCTGGAGCATCTACCACTCTCCCAGGGACCTCGACTCGCAGGAACTGCACGCCCTATGGACCATCGCCGGCATGTTAGCAAAGGAGACGAAGCAATGAGCTCGATACTCGTGGGCAGGGCCAAGCGCGTGAAGGTCGGCGACCGCACCGCGAAACTCCTGCTCGTCATCCTCAGCGACTACGCCGACGACGAAGACCGCGCGTGGCCCTCGGTCGAACGCCTCAAGCTCGAACTCGAGGCCAGCGAACGCACCATCCAACGCGCCCTGCGATACCTCGAGGCCCGGGGACTGATTATGCGCGACCGGGAATACGGCACGAGGTTCCCGGCCAACCGAAGCCCCTACGTCTACCGCGTGACCATCGGCAGCGCGGAACGAGTGCCCGCCCCCGCCAAAGCCGCCGGCAAGACGAAGAACAGGGGCGTCGCCCATGTCACCTCAGAGGATTCTGGGGTGACACCGGTGACGCCCAGGGGTGACACCGGTGACGTTTCTGGGGTGACACCGGTGACGCCCAGGGGTGACACCAGTGACACCCAAACACTTATAGAACACTTAGAAGAACACTTAGAGAGCGTACGCGCGCGAGACGGAGAAAATCCAATCGAACAATCGTTCGAACCGGAATCCGCCGACCCAGACGCCACCCTCGCCTCCAGCACGGATCCGCTCGACGAGCTCGCCGGCATGGACCCGCTCGACGACTGGACGCCCGACCCGACCCACGTGGCGCTCGCCGCCCAATACGGCCTCGACCTCACGGGCGAAGCCGCGAAATGGCGCGACCACGTCCGCGCCGGAGGCCACCTGCCCAAAGACCTCGACGCCGCATTCCGCAACTGGCTGCGCCGCGCACCCGAACTCGGCCTGGGCACCAAGCCCGCCGCCACCGGCAACGGCCCAAGAAAGCCCCACAAGCACTCCTACGGCTGCCAACACGTGCTCCACGCCCTGCGCCGCGACACCCCCGACCCCGACGAACTCAGCTGCCGCCTCGCCAACCTGCTCAACGCCGGCATGAGCGAAACCCAAGCGCTCGCCGACCTCGGACTCGACGTGGAGGCCATCGCATGAACCGCAGCATCCCCGAATACAGCGCCTACATCGCCCGCACCGAGGGCGCCCGGTTCGACTACGACGAAGACAACCAGGAAATCCTCATCAACCTGCGCGCCCCAGACAGCGTGCCCGTCCGTTGCGGCAAGGTACTCGTCATCGAAGTCCCCAATGAAATCAAGCTCTCGGCCCTCAAAACCATCGTCGAACACATCAAAGCCATCCAGACGACCCTCGCCGAAACCGGCAAGCCCGACGCCACGGCCTGACCGTCACCATCGGCAAAGCCCGCTGACCCCCAGGAAGGAACCACCATGCAACCCACCGGATTCAACTTCAACGACAACCTCGGCTTCCCTGAAACCCCCGCACTCACCACAAGCCCACAACCCACGCCAAAACCCACCATCGGCCAACGCATCGGCCACCTCATCGGAAGCCTGTTCGCCTGGGCGCTACTCCTCACCCTCTCCACCGGCATCCTCGCCATCATCATCCTCCTCGTCATCAAAACAGCGAAATGGGCCCTCGCATGAACCGCAAACCACGCCACGAATGGACCATGGAACAAGTCATCGGCCTCGCCGCAACCATCCTCATCACCCTCGCGCTCGCCGTCATCCTGGCCGTGGGGGCGCTCATCGGCCTCGACGCCCACGAAGCCTGGCAGGACGCGCACCCCAAGACCACGTACGCGCAGACCACCGTGAAGGTCGGGGACGTGACCTGGCTGTGTCTGACCGGCAGCACCAACGGGGCCAAGCCCACGATCGAAAGCTGCCAGGTCATCGACCAGCTCACCGGCCAACCCCAGGCCGGTGCCACCAAGACGGACGGAGGCGACAGGTGAGCATCCGCACCCAGGGCAACTCCGCCACCATCGCCTCTCGTGAGGGCCGCGTCACCGTCACCGACCACGGCGCCACCATCACCATCACTATGAACCATCCCACCATCACCGTCAGCCGCCGCGACCTCGACCACATCGCATGGTTCCTCGACCTGACCCCCACCGATCCTAGGAAGGGCAACGAATGAGCATCGACTTCAGTGCCTATGAGTTCGTCATCGGTCACTGCCGTTCCATGCTCGGATATTCCGGCAACATGCCATCCGAGGTGCCGAATCAAAGCGAGGGCGTGGAAAAATGAAATGGAAACCGGATTGGCCGTACATCGCCGGAAACCTGCTGACCGGACTGATGGCGGTGGCCGTGGCCGCAAGCATCAACTGGAAACACGTCGTGGACGAATACAGGAAGAAGGACGCGAAATGAGCGGTCAGTACAAGATCTGCACACTGTTTTGGACTGCTTGGCGGACAGACTGCCGCCTGTCCAATATGAGGACGCTCGAAAAGCTGCTGAATGATGGCTGGGAGATTGTACGGATGGATGCCATCCCGCCAGCACAGACTGCCCCTGACACAGTCTGTGCCGCGAACGTCTACATCCTCGAAAAGGAAAGCGAGGACGCGAAATGATCGGTGTGTTAGAACTCCTTCCGCATGACATGGGTCTGCGCGTGGAACTTGATACGAACGAAACATACTACCTGAAAAGCGGATGGACAGAACGCTGTGACGGGATTTATGGGCTTGCTTGCGGATACGGGCATCCCGCACGCACACGCATTACGTGGTTTAAAGATCCGATTCGCATCGCGATCATGAACAGTCACGTGAAGCTGGCAGTTCCATGGGAGGAACCTGAAACCGAAACCACCAAGCAAATCGAAGACACGAATGTGAGGGCAGTGAACCGATGAACAATGATCAGAGGCAAGCGGTGTGGCGTGAAAGCATCGAGAAATACGGCAAGGAGACGCAGAGCATCGTCTGCATGGAGGAATGCGCCGAACTCATCCAAGCCATAAGCAAGCTGCTGCGCGGCCAGGACACCCCGGAACACCGCGACAACCTCGCGGAGGAAATGGCCGACGTGACCATCTGCCTTCGCCTGCTGCAAATCATGTGGGACGTCAGCGGCGCGGAAATCGACCGCTGGATCACCACCAAGACCTACCGGCAAAGCAAACGCCTCGACGCAGCCGAAACAAAGGAGACGGACGAATGAGCGTCGACATCTTCGTGGCGAGGCCCGACATCCCCGCCGACTGCGTCTCCCAGCTCGCAGAATTCCCAGACGAACTCTACTTCGAGGATGCCAAGGTCATTCATCTGAGCGCATCCTATAGGGGACTCCAGCAATTCTGCGACACGTACCCCGGACTCGACTGCGCCGACTGGGAAGACAAGACCTGCACCGACATCCTGCCCGCCCTGCAACGCGACATCGCCGCCTGTGATCTGCGCATGCGCGTCCAACCTCCGGCAAAACTCGAGAGGGAATGGCAAATTCCCGAATACCCGAAGGATGACATCCTACCCGCCGTACGCCGCCTCCTACGGGTCATGCGCGACCTGCGAAGCCTCTGCGAGGAACACCCCGACTGGAAAGTCTTCATCGAATCATGAACCCCGAACTCATCGAATACATCCACCAATGCCGCATGGGCAACCCCAAACACCAACCCCACGAAACACCCACACCACAAGACCACAAACCCCGCAAAGACCTCACCGGCAAACGCTACGGCCGTCTCACCGTCACCAAATACCTCGGCAGCACCCGTTGGGGCAAAAAATCAACCGTATCCCTCTGGCAATGCGACTGCGACTGCGGAAACAAAATCGAAGTCCAGGCCCCCAGACTCACCCGCGGCAACACCCGAAGCTGCGGATGCCTCCGCAAAGACCTCGCCCGCCAACGAAAGAAACACCAATGACCAACCAACCCCTCCTCACCGACCTCGCGCTCGCCGACCTGCAGAAGACCGACGTGCGGGGAGCCTCGCAGGCGGAGACATGGGCCAAGGGCTGGGTGACGGGATGGAACCGCGCCATCGACTACTGCATGCAAGCCGTCGCACGCTACGCCGGCGACCAAGCCGAATTCGACGACGGCACCGAACCCGAGGCCATATCGACCTTACAGGGCGAGCGTCTTCGCTGAGACAGGAGCAGACATGGAAGACAGGATGATTCTCGAACCAAGGAAGCCGCGCAGATGATGGGAATCTCGCCCAAGACGCTGGCCAGATGGCGGCAGAAGGTCATCGGCCCGAAGTGCGTGAAGCTGAGCTATAACCTCGTAGCCTGCCGGCTCTCGGACATAGATGCGTGGCTGAAGGAACGGGAGACGAAATAATCCCATCGGGCAACGTGCGCTCCATGGCGAATGATGCCGCGGCAGTCGTCTTTGTGCGGTAAATTGTGATGCAGGGCTTGATGCCGGTTTGTGATTGCGAAGTGTACTTGCGTGGGAGGGAATCGCAGTGGAACCGGCGGAGAGTGGTGTGTGCCAGCGTTGCGGCGGCATGGTCGAAGCGGATTATGCGTTGTGCCCGAAGTGCACGCTCAAAACGAGCCTGACGATCCTCGGCCTGGCCTCTCGCGTGCCGCGGCTTCGCACGATGCTTGATGCCGGCATCCGCATGGACTCCGCCGGCGGCGGGCATGCGGGGCGCGACGTGGCGCCGGCGCCAATCCGCCTGGGCGTGCTCGACCTGCTCGACGAAATCGATTCGACGGCCTACTCGACCATCCGCATGCTCGACGGCGTGCCCGCATGGCTGGACGAACGTGCTCCCAGACGCGTGGATCCAACTCTGCGCCGCGCCCTCGAGGCCGCGCACTGGTATCTGCCCGATCCGCCCGACGACGAGGGCGCAGTGGACGGGCTCGAGGATCTGACCGCCACGCTGGGCGACATCGCCTGCCATCCCCGTCTCGCCGAATGCGCGGACGCCGGCATGCTCGCACGCACCTTCACCCGCCTGCTGGCAAGCGTGCGCCAATTCACGGACGCACATGAGACGCCCCAGGTCATAGGCCGGTGCACGAACGGACTGTGCGGCACCCTGCTCGAGGCGCTGCCAGGGCAATCGGAGGTCAGGTGCCCGGTGTGCGGCGTGGTGTGCAAGGTCGAGACCGTGCGGCTACGTCGATTGCAGACGTTGTGCTACGACCAGACACGGACGGGCACCATCCGGCAAATCTCGGCCGCATTCCATGACGCGGGCATCCACGTGAAGGCCAAGACTATGTACAAGTGGGCCGAGCGTGGCCGTCTCAAGCCGGTCTCAAAGCGCATCTACCGGTATTCCGACGCATATCGCATCGCCCTCGCACCCGATGCCGCCGGAAAAAACCAGGACGAATTACTTGCTAATTAGGGCGCTCGCCGTCGGTGTCGAATAATATTGCAGACGGAACAAGTGGGTCTGAACCCCGGGAATCGTCATGGTCCCGGGGTTTTCCATTGCTCCGACCGCGGCCCTCTTCCCTTCAATTTCAAGGGCCGCACGCAATCACAGACGGCCGCGTGGAGGCTTGGATACGTGCCCCTCCGGGCGTCCTGTCATTCTTCCCATCAAGGAGGCAGCATGCCGAACACCGCAAGGCTCCCGTTGAAGGTCATCGGATCCGAAGGCGCCGAGCTCGCCTCGTTGGAGTGCACGGTGGACGAGGGCATGGCACGTGACGATGCCAGGTTCCAGCGCCGCCTGCAGCAGGCATGCCGTGCGTTCGTCAGCACGTTCGAGGGCGACCCGATGATGCGCGCCGAGGAAGTGCACCAGCTGACGCGCATCGCAGACGCGTTGCAGCCCATGACCATGCAGGTGCCGTTGGAGAAAGCCAAGGCTGCGTGGAACATGCGCATCTACGAGGATGATTTCCTCAAGGCCTTGGAATCGTTGGGTGTGGAATTGGTGTGAGCAGCAAGAAGGATCCGCGCAAAGCCAACGGGCATGCGCGGCGCATGCTCCTCGCAAGGCACAGGGCCACCGTCAAGAGCGGCAAGCCTTGCTACATCTGCGGCCGTCCCATCGACCTAAGCCTGGCATATCCAGACCCTTGGTCGTTCGTGGTCGACGAGACCGTGCCGGTCGCCCGCGGCGGCGACCCATATTCATGGGGCAACACAGGCCCTGCGCATCGCTGGTGCAACCAGATCAAAGGCACGCACAGCCTCGCCTGGGCCCGCGAGGAAGTCGCGCGCATCCTGTCCGGCCAGAAGGCCGGGACGCAGACGAAACCCACTTCCATGCCGCTCAGGAAGCTCGGACTGTGACCCACCCACCCCGGGTGATCCTCCCATCCGGGCGAGGCCTGTCCCCGCCGCATAGGGCCGATATCTCCCCGGGAAACCGAAAACGGCTGAATGCCGAAAACGGCTGAAACAGCGAAAGGGGCTGAATCCGCATGAAATGCGCTGTCTGCGGCAAGGAATTCCACCCTTCCGGGCGCGGCATCGCCCAACGCTATTGCTCGAAATCCTGCAAGAACCACGCGGCGTATCTCAAGCGCAAGGCCAACGCCGGAAAACCAAAGGCCAAGGCCAAACGCAAAGCCAAAGCCAAGACCGAGGAACCGACGAAGGCCACGCCGGCCGAAGCCACGTCGGTAGAGCTGGACCGCAGGCAGTTCAACCGCATGATGGACGACAGCCTCGAGGACGTGCTGCGAGCCAACCGAGACCGCCTGCGCGAGGCCCTGGATGCGCCGGACACCCCGGCGAACGCCCTGGCTGCAATCAGCCGCCAGCTGATAGCCGTGTGCGAGAAACTCGAGCACCTCGCCGGCGCCGACCCGCTGACCGACCTGTTCGAAGACGAGGAGGTGCCATCGGATGCAGGAGCGTCGCTTGTCTGAGATCGCGCAACAGCTCGTCAAACCCTCGGACATCGAAGGCAGCGACTTCATGCGCATCCAGAAGGTCGCCCTGCGCGCAGGCATCCACTTCGACCTGTGGCAGCAAGGCTTCCTGTTCCTGCTGTTCGCACGCAACCCGGAACGCAAATACGCGTGCGGCGCAGGCGGGGCCGTGCTCAGCTCCTGCCGCCAGATCGGCAAGACCTTCACCGTGGGCACCGCGATGTTCATCCACGCGATCCTCGCCAAAGGCACCAAGATCATCTGGACCGCACACCACACGCGCACCAGCGACGAGACGTTCAACGACCTGTGCGCCCTCGAACGCAACCCCGTGCTCGGCCGCTACGTGTCGCGCATCCGCCGAGCCAACGGCCAGCAGGAAATCACGTTCACCAACGGCAGCCGCATCATGTTCGGAGCCCGAGAAAACGGCTTCGGCCGAGGCCTGCACAGCGTGGACGTGGAAATCTTCGACGAGGCGCAGATCCTCACCCAACGCGCCCTCGACAACATGGTGCCCGTGGTCAACGCCTCCCCGAACCCGCTCGTCGTGTTCCTGGGCAACCCGCCCAAGCCCGGCGACCAATGCGAGGCATTCAAGGAGAAACGCGACTCCGCCATCGAAGGAACCGACGGCATGGTGTACGTCGAACTCGCCGCCGACCGCGACGCCGACAGCGACGACCGCGAACAATGGGCCAAGGCCAACCCCAGCTACCCCAAACGCACCAGTGAGACCAGCATCCTGAGAATGCGCAACCTCCTGGCCGAAGACAGCTTTCGCCGCGAAGCCCTCGGCATCTGGGACGCAGACGCCACGCAGAACGCCATCGACCCCGACCGCTGGGCTAAACTCAGCGAAAACGACCCCAGCCAGGAAGGACTCCTCGCCTTCGGCATCGACATGCCACCAAGCCGAGACGCCCTCGCCATCGGATACGCCATCAAACGCGACGACGGCACCACGCTCATCGGCATCGAGGAATACCGGGACGCCCGCCAACACGGCACCGCATGGGCGGCCGACTGGCTCGCCGAACGCTGGCACAAGACAGCCGCCGTGGTCATCGACGCCCAATCACCGGCCATGAGCCTGACCGAAGACCTCCGCCGCCAACACGTGCGCGTCACCGTCACCCAGACCAAAGACCTCGGCGCCGCCACCGGCCGCATGCTCGACATGATCCACGCCGGCACCATCCGCCACCTGCCCGACGAACAATCACCCCAGCTCGCCATGGCAGTCAAAGGCGCGAACCTCAGGGACCTCGGCCCCAACGGCGCCGTCGCATGGAACAAGAAAGGCTCCGACGTGGACATCAGCCCCCTGCAAGCCGTCACACTGGCCCTGCACGGCGCGTACACCACCAAACGCCGGCCCGGACGCAAACAGAAGGTGATGGTATGAGCACAATGACCTGGACGGACCCGCCCAAAGGCCTCCTGCTGCCCTCCACGGGCAACGCCGCTGCCGACGGAACGGGCAGCCCCTACCTCGACGTCGCCACCGCCACCACCGGCGACATCCAAGGCGTCGACCCACTCGACCAACCCACCATCCGACGCCTCTTCGACGTATGGACCGACCGATACCCCCGCAACCTCATCCGCACCCGCTACGTCCTCGCCAAAGAGGAATTCAAAGACTTCGGAATCTCCATCCCACGCAAGATCCGCACCAACGTCGAAGCCATGATCGGCTGGCCGGCCAAAGCCGTGCGCGCGCTCGCCGACCTGAGCTCCTTCGAAGGTTTCGCGTTCGACGGGATGGACGACACCTATGATGTCAAGGGCATCGCCGAGGACAACGCCCTCGACGTGACCGTGCCGCAGACGGTGACCAGCTGCTACACGCATGGGTGCAGCTTCCTGACCATCGGCATCGCACCGGAGTCCACGAATGCGGAACCGCGCGTGGAGATCCAGCCCAGGAGCGCCGACTGGTCGGCCGCATTGTGGGACCGCCGGCGCCGGCGCATCGAAGCCGCGCTGACCATCACCGACGACGACGAACACGGGCGCATCACCGGGTTCACCGTGTGGCTGCCGGGCCGCGTGTACGTGTGCGACGGCACCGTGCTGCCGTGGCGGGCGCGCCGCATCGACCTGAACTATCCGGGCATCACCGTGGTGCCGTTCGTCTACGACCCACAGCTCAACCGGCCCTTCGGCCGGAGCCGCGTGAGCCGATCTCTCATGAGCCTGACGGACATCGGGTTCCGCACCATCGTGCGCATGGAGGCATCCGCCGAGTTCTACGCCGTGCCCAAGCTGTGGTTCCTCGGCGCCGACGCGGACGCGTTCAGCCAGGACACGTGGAGCAGCCTCGTCTCTGCGATCAACTCAATCAGCAAGGACGAGGACGGCGACGTTCCCAAGCTCCAGCAGGTCACCCAATCCTCGATGCAACCCCACTCGGACATGCTCAGGACCATCGCCCTGCTGGTCGCCTCCGAAACGTCCCTGCCGGTCAACGACCTGGGCATCACCATGGACAACCCCGCCAGCGCCGAGGCCATGGCAGCCGCCGAACGCAAACTCACGCGCGAAGCCGACCGGCAGAACCGCATGTTCGCCCGCAGCCTCAAGGACGCGATGCGCATCGCCGTGTGCCTGCGCGGCAACCTCACCGAGGCCCCAGACGAGCTCGACGGCATGCGCGCCGTGTGGGCTCCCACGAAGGAGGTCAGCACCACCAGCCGTGCCGACGCGTTCAGCAAGATGGCCGGCGTGCAACCCGCGTTCGCGGAGACCGAGGTCGGCTGGCGCTACGCAGGCTTCGGCCAGGACGACGTCGACCAGATCATGACCGCGATCCGCGCGCAGAAGGCCAGGAGCGTGCTCGACCAGCTGACGAACGGAGGCCAGAATGGCACAACCGGAACGGACGCCGGAACGCAGCGAGATCAACAGCCTGGCACAGGCGCAACAGGAGGCGTCGGCGCAGGCCAAGCGGGCGCTGGGGCAGGTGTGGCAGGAGATACAGGATCTCAAGCCGGCGCAGCAGCGTGACACATTGCTCGACATGGTGCCCGCCATCATCGATAAGTATGCGGATATGTCATCCACGTCGGCGGCCGAATGGTACGACCGTATGCGGGCCAAATGGTTCGGCGAGGACGGGTTCGAAGCCACGAGCGAAACCCGCAAGGACGACCTGTACAAGCTCATCCGGGCGAAGGCCGGCGTCCTGTGGGGAGACGACCCCGAGGAAATGCTCCGTTACCTCAACGGAGTGATCGACAAGGGCGTGCGCCGGGGCGGCCACGACACCATCGTGCGCAACGCCAGGCGCGACCCGCGCAAACCTCGCTACGCGCGCGTGCCCTCCGGGGCCAAGACCTGCGCCTTCTGCGCCATGCTCGCCAGCCGCGGCTTCGTGTACTCGAGCGCCGAAACCGCCGGCGCCATGAACAAATACCATCCCGACTGCTCCTGCGAGATCGTGCCCTCCTGGGACAAGAAACCCAAGGTCGAGGGCTACGACCCCGAAGCCCTCTACAAGGGCTACAAGGAAGCAAGGGAGAAGGCAGGGAAAGACCCCACCGAAGAACAGATCCTCGCCGCCATGCGTAGTGAACCAGGCAGATACACTGACGGCGTACTCCTACCGATTCCCAAGGGCTGGAAACAGCCGCATGCCCCCGACGAAAACCGGCTGCTGTCGTTAAGAGACGCAGGAGACGTGACCGACGGAGAGTGGTATAGACGTCAGGAGCAAATCGGCGTGCCGCACACGCTCGACACGTTATACCCCCAGGAAATCGTATTCCTCGAACGGTTCAAATCCCTAGGCAATGAATTCCAGTGGATACCAAGGTCGAAGGACGGCAAACCCAGCAATGACTTCGTCTGGATGAATCACGGGGAAGCAAAAACCGAGCTCAAATCGCCAGCGTCTATGGTCTACAGGAACGTGGCGAACCGAATCAACGACGCCGTTACCAAAGCTCTGGAGCAAGGTGTCATAAAAGATGTCTTCTCCATCGACTTCGGGGACTCGGCCTCAATGCCAGATAAGTTCATTCACCAAATATCTGCTTACAACCTTAAGCATGACCACAAGATCAAAGAACTGTGGATATGGGACAAGTCAGGTTTCAACAGGATGACCCTCAAGGAGGAATAAAAATCGGGAGGCACCCCCTCGACTTATGTGCCAGTCTTGGGAGCTGGTTGCGTGGGACCTCCCGTAATCCCATTTTAACACGGTGGGTTGGCCCAGCGGCGACGGCAACGGTCTGTAAAACCGCGACATCGGAAACACCGCAGGTTCGAGTCCTGCACCCACCACTCACAAGCGGCCGCACGGCCGCTTCTTTATTGCCCGGAAAGGGAAAGGAAACAACCAATGGCAGAAGACAACGGCACCAAACCCCAGGCCAACGAGCACACCGAAGGCGCAAAGCCCGACGAACAGCACACCGACTGGGAAGCCAAATACCGCGATGCGATCTCCCACTCACGCGAATGGGAATCACGCGCCAAGGCCAACAAAGCCGCCGCCGACGAACTCGAAGCCCTCAAACAGTCGCAGCTCTCCGAAACGGAGAAACTCACCCACCGCGCCGAGAAGGCCGAGAAAGCGCTCGCCGACCTGCAGGCGTTGCAGCAGCGCACCGCCTGGAAGGACGCGGCGTCGGAGAAGTACGGCGTGCCGGCGAGCCTCCTGTCGGGAGACACCGAGGAAGCCATCGAAGAGAACGCGAAGGCGCTCAAGGCATGGCATGACCCGAAGCCCGACCCAAAAGCCCCCAACGCCCAGGGCATCCCGAACATGGGTTCGGAGCCGTCGGGCGAACCGAAGGAAAGCAATGCGCAATCCTTCGCCCGCTCGGTCAAGGCCAGCGGCTTCTGACATCCACGAACAAACACCAACCCCATTGAAGGAGGAATCATGGCTGATCCGACCATGAATCGGAATAGCGCCGGCCTCGAGCTCACCCCCGCGGTGCAGGCCGAGATCTGGCAGAACGCCGTCTACTCTTCGGCGTTCATGCAGCTCGTCCCGAAGATCGACCTGCCCGGCTCGGGCGTGCGCGTGCCCATTATCACCGGCGACCCGGAGGCCGACTGGGTGCAGGAAGGCGCCGTGAAGCCCAAGAGCGGCGTCGGCTTCGGCAAGAAGGACATGCTGCCGTACACGGTGGCCGTCATCCTGCCGTTCTCCAACCAGTTCCGCCGCGACTTCGCCAAGCTGTACACGCAGATCGTCGCCAAGGCCCCGCAGGCCCTCGCCCGCAAGTTCGACCAGACCGTCATGGGCCTGGCCGCCGCCCCGGGCGCGGAATTCGACCAGCTGTCCGGCGCACAGAAGGTGAGCCTGGGCAAGACCGTATGGAAGAGCCTGAACCAGGCCGACGACCTCGTGGCCGCCGCCGACGGCACGCTCGACGGCTGGGCCCTGTCCGCCCAGGGGCGCAGCATCCTGCGCCAGGCCGTCGACAACAACGGCCGTCCCCTGTTCCTCGAGTCCATGGCCTCCAGCGACGTGAGCACCGTGCTCGGCAACCGCACCTACATCAGCAAGGGCGTGCACGTGCCCGCCACCAGCGGCGAGCAAGCCACCCCGGAGATCGTGGGCGTGGCCGGAGAATTCGCTTCCGCCGCCTGGGGTTCCGTCGAAGGTATCCAGACCACCATTTCCGACCAGGCGACCATCACCATCGACGGCAAGCCGGTCAACCTGTGGGAGCAGAACATGTTCGCCGTGCGAGTCGAGGCCGAGTACGGCTTCCGCGTGCGCGACATCAAACGCTTCGTCCTGCTCACCGCCTGACGGGAGGCTGAAATGGCTTATCAGATCCATCCCGTGGCCGCGGCGCACGCCGTCGTGGACCCGAAGCAGGTCATCACGGACATGGTGTTCGTGGATGGAAACGGCAACCCGGTCGACGTGCAGACCGGCGTCGACGGCGCCCCCAGCGTGGATTCGCTCGTCGGCGCGACCGACACCGGCAAAGCGTTGCTCAAGGCCGGCGACCAGGGCGCGGCGCGCAAAGCCATCAATGCGGCCCCGGACAGCGGCATCACCGCCGCCATGCTCGCCGCCGGCGTCATCCCCGGCACTGCCACCCAGTCCGCCGCCGGCCTGGTCAAGCAGGCCGCCGTCACCCCCGCCGTGACGGCCGCCGACGCCGCCCAGGCCGCCGGCGACACCGTCACCAAGGCCGAGTTCGACGCTGTGGTGGCCGTGGCCAACGAGACCAAGCGCCAGCTCAACGCGTTGATCACGTCGATGCGTGACGCCCAGCAGGCCAGCAGCAAGTGACCCGGAAGGAGGCCCAGGCCATGGCGGATGACGACACCGATGACAATCCCAAGCCGTTCGCCACGGCCCAGGACCTCGCCGACCGATGGCATCCCCTCGACGAAATGGAACGGATCAAGGCCAGCGTGCTGATCGCGGACGCGTCCGAACTGATCCGCGCCACCTGCCCGAACTGGGACAAGGCGACCCAAGCCACGCTGCGCATGGTCACCTGCATGATGGTGCGGCGCGCCATGCTCGCCGGCGACGACATCGCCGGCGTAAGCCAGACCAGCCAGACCGCAGGCAGCTTCTCCGAATCGTTCACCTACAGCAACCCCATGGGCGACCTGTACCTGACCGCACAAGAGAAACGCATGCTCGGCATGGGACGGCAACACGCCTACCACATCACGCTCGAATCCCACGAGGACGACTTGCCAGAGGTGATGCCGTTGTGATCCGCGGCGAGACCATCACCATCCTGCGCCCCAAGCAGCAAGGCGTCGATGAGCTCAACGACCCCATCGTCACCTGGGACGATGAACAAGTCGACAACGTGCTGGTCGAGCCGCCGTCCGCCGCCGACGCCGCCACCTCGCAGCAACCCGACGGCATCGACGTAAGCCTCGTGCTCGACTTCCCACGCGACTACCACGGAGCATCGCTACGTGGATGCAAGGCAATCGTTCGGGGCGAAACCCACTGGATTGTCGGCGACCCCGTACCCGTCGACGGCAACCTCACTCCCACCGCATGGAACATGCGCGTCCAAACGAGCAGGAAGGACTCCCAACGATGAGCAGGAAACCAACAATCGACCCCAAATGGCTCGACAAGAACGTGCTGCGCAACCCCGAGGTGCGAAAAGCCCTCAACGCCACCGCACGACGCCTCGCACCCATCGTCAGGCGCATCGCCTACCAGGAAGGCGACCCGTCGTATGCGGAAAGCGTGCGCATCGAACAAGGCGTGCGCCCAGGCACGAAGTCACCGACCGGCATACGCCGCCCCTACTCGCGCGTGGCCATCGGAGACGAACACGCCGCCGAGAAGGAATGGGGCGACGGACGCTACTACCCGAAGAAAGGGTTCCTGCGCCGCGCCGTCAAACAACTCTGAGGAGGCAAGCCATGACGGCGATCATCCACGGGACATGGCCCCAGCCACTCCCACTGCTCACCCGATGGCTCACCGACCACGCCGACGCCACCACCCGCACCCAACCGCCCAAGGACATGAAAGGCCACCTGCCGCTCATACTCCTGAGCCCAGCCCCCGGATACACGGGAACGGGATACACGCGCTCGCCGGCCGTGGACATCGACGTGTACGCGGCCGACTGGAAGACCATGGGCGCCGTCATCCAACGCATCGAAGCCGCATTGTTCACACTGCAGGGCGACGGCAACCAATACGGGTACGTCGACACATGCGAACTGACCGGCTTCGCCCAGCAACCCCACGCCGAACCGGGTGTGCTGCGATGCACCGCCACCGCGACCCTCGCCCTCAGACCCCAGTAACCACCACCAACACCAAGGAGAACATCATGGCACTCACCGCCACGAAGACCGGCGCCGAGAACGACGTCGCGTCCCGCCTCAACGACAACAACCGCAACGTGCGCAAATGGGGCACCCAGCTGTTCGCCATCGCGGATTATTCCACGCCCATCCCGGAGAAGTTCTTCAACGAGGACGGCACCATCGCCGACTTCGGCGACGCGTTCAAGGTGATGGGCTACATCACCACCGACGGCATCACCAACAGCCAGGATTCCGACACGTCGGACACCAACATGGTGCAGGACATCGAGCCCGTCCGCTCCGACATCTCCAGCAAGACCCGCACCCTGCAGGTCACCTTCGGCGAAATGAACGCGTGGGTCAAGGCCCTCGCCCACGGCCTGCCCGTCTCCGCATGGCCCGCCGACAAGGACGGCGACTGGGAGTACGAGGACGGCGAACTCGCCGACAACCCCTACTACCGTCTGCTCATCCTCGCCCAAGACGGCGTCGGCAGCGAAGCCCGCTACCGCGTCGAATTCGCCTACCGCGCCAAGGTCTCCGACTACGGCGACCGCACCATGAACCGCGAGGACGCCGAAGGCGAGGACCGCACCTTCACCTGCTTCAAGGACCCGGCCGTCAACAAGAGCTACTACGAAGGCGAACGCGCCCCCTACCGCAGCCTCGACGCACTCACCGCGCTCGCCGTCACCGCCACGCCGGCCGACGGCGGCCAGACCGTCGCCGTGGCCGGCGCCCCCGCCGGCACCCATCTCGTGTACCGCATCGGAGACGCGGCCGAGAACGTGCAGCCCGGCGACTCCGTCGCCACCGACTGGACCCCACTGCCCGCCGACGGCAAGGTCAACGGCGCCCAAGGCAAGACCATCACCGTGGTCGCCGCCGACTCGTCCAACACCGCCCTCGGCCTCGGCACCGCCGTACTGCCCGCCCCCAACCCCGCCAAACCGACCCTCGGCCAGCTCACGGTGACCGCCCAGGCGCGCGTCGGCGGCCAGACCGTCACCGTCACCCCCGCCGTGGAGAACGGCCAGCAGCGCCGCTACCAGATCGCCGCCAAGGCCGTCGACGTCGCCTATGACCAGGCCCTGCCCCTCGACGGCGGCTGGAAGGAATTCCCCGTCAACGGACAGGTCACGGGCAAAGCCAACCAGGTCATCACCGTGGCCGACTGCACCACCAACGGCGCCAACGCCCGCAAGACCGGCACCGCCGTGCTGCCGGCCGCCACCGAACCGCCCAAGCCCCTCTACCACGGCGCCAACGACGCCAACACCGCCGCCACCTACACCGAGGCGGTGATCAAGGCCCTCACCCCGATCACCGACGCCAACGGCAAGGCATGCAGCTTCAACGCCACCCCCGACGCCACCCACAACAACGGCGACGGCCAGTACCTCGTGTTCGCCCTGCCCTCGAGCCTCGGCACCCCGAAGTTCACCACCGGCGGCTTCGCAGCCCCGTTCGACAAGGTCACCACCGTGAGCGTGGACGGCACCCAGTACGACGTGTGGGTCACCCAGAACAAGATGACCGACGCAGTCACCGTCGACGTCGCCTGACCCCGCGAGGAAGAAGGAAACCATGGCAGACAAGTGGAAGCCGGGCGTCAAGATCCTCGGCACCCTCGGCGCGGCGGGCAAATTCCCCATCGCGCTCGCCGACCAGATCAGCTTCGCGGACGGCACCACGCTGAAGGACTACATCGACGCTCGGCAGGTGGCCGGCAGCACCGGCGCGCCGATCGTGGGCGAGGGCGAGCCGACCATCCCCGCGAAGGAAGGCATCTGGTACGTGGATTCATCCACGGGCCAGGTCTGGATCCCCGACTCCGCCGCAGCCGCGGCGGACGCCAAGTAACCAACCAGAAGGAGCAGCACAATGGCTGATCAGAACATCAAGTGGGTCAAGACCTCGCTCAACCTCAGGGGCCCGGCGGGCCCCGCAGGCCCCGCCGGCGAACAGGGCCCGCAGGGCCCGACCGGCCCCACAGGCGCCGCGTTCAGCATCGCCAAGACCTACAGGTCCATCAACGCGATGAACGCCGACTACGCGAGCACCGACGTGACCGTCGGCCAGTTCGTCCTCATCGACACCGGCAACGTGAACGACGCCGACAACGCCAAGCTGTACGTCAAGGGCGCCCATGCCTACACGTACCTGACCGACCTGTCCGGCGCCGCCGGCATGACCGGCCCGCAGGGCATCCAGGGCATCCAGGGCATCCAGGGCCCCAAGGGCCCCCAGGGCGACACCGGCGCGACCGGCGCCGGCTGGATCACCAGCACCGGCGTGCCCACGGCCACCACCGGCACCGTCGGCACCCTCGCCATCCTGCCCACCGGCGACGTGTACGTCGCCCAGGCCGCGGCCTGACCCGATCCATGCCCGTCGCGCGCTTATTCCTTTCGGCGCTGCGGGCATGCCTCCCTACCTCTCGAAAGGAAACCACGAAAGGAAACCACCATGAGCAGCAAGTATTCGCTCACCGCCGTCCGCCAGAAGTACAAGGAGACGCATCCCGGCGTCAGCGAACGCATCGAATTCAGCATCAACCCCAACAGCGACGAGACGTTCACCATCGAACACCCCATGTTCCAGAGCAACGAGACGAAACGCCGCCTCGCCAAGGCCCAGGAACACCAGAGCGATCTCGAGATGGCCCAGGCGCTGCTCGGCAACCAGTGGACCACGTTCGAAGCGGCCGGAGGCCAGGCAAGCGACGTGATCCTCCTGCTCGCCCAACTCCAGCAGGAACTCACCGACACCCTGCCAGACGGAACCCCTACACTGCGCTAGACCTCCTCGAAGGCGACGGGCACCCCGAGGAACTCGAGGCGGCGCTCTGCGCCGCCTACGCCCCCAGGGACCCCATCGCAGAGTTCTGGCGCCATGAAATCACACTGCGAGGCCTCAGGGTCCTCGTCCAAGGCATGCCCACACCCAACGTGTGGACCATCGCCTGCGGCGGAAGCCCCTGGACCGACCTCGAATACCTCACACGCGACGTGGGCGAAGTGGTGCGCGACATGACCCTAGCCGTCATGAACTCCAACCCCTACGCCAAACACAAAGCCACCGAACGCAACATCCGAAGCCGAGTGCCCGCGCCCAAAGTCCGGCCCAAGCACAAAGCCGACCCGCAGAAAACGCGACGCGACGCGGAACGACGCGAAATGGACGCGCTCGCCACCCGTATCTTCGCCAAGAAACAATGACCCCGCGCCGAAGGAGGCGACCATGGCAGGAATCGCCGCATACGTGGACGTACTGCCCAACCTCGCCGCCTTCGGCGCCCAGCTCGTCAAGAAGACCAGCGCGGCCGCATCCTCCGCCGGCAAGACCGCCGGAAGCATGTTCAGCCGCGCCATGAGCCAAGCGTCCTCGAACAACGCAGTCGCCAAGCAGGTCGAGGAACTCAAGGCCGCCGAGCAAAAAGCCGTCAAGGCCGTCCAAGACGCCACCAAGCAGATCGCCCAGGCACGCAACGCCCAGAAAGCCTCCGCCAAGCAACTCGAAGCCGCCGAAGCCAAACTCAATGAGACCACCGCCAAATACGGGGCCTCCAGCTCCCAGGCGCTCGCCGCCGAAGCCCGCAAGATGAAGGCCGCCGACCAGCTCAAGCAGCGCGAACTGCAGGTCGAGCGCGCCGAAAACGTGCTCAGGGAAGCGCAGAACCAGCGCAAGGAAGCCACCAACCAACTGTCCGACGCGGAATCCCGCGCCTCGAACACGAGCGTCAAGCACCTCGGCGTGCTCGGCCGGCTCCGCACCGCCTACCAGCAGACCGGCGCCGGCGCCACCGGCATGGCCACCCTCACGTCCAAAAGCACAGGCCGGATGAGCATGGCCATGGGCGCCGTCGGCGGCGTCGCCTCCAGCGTCACCTCCAAGGTCATCGGAGCGTTCGCAGGCATCGGCTCCGAAGTCATCAAGGCATCCGACGCGACCGACAAATTCAAGTCCACGCTCGGCTTCGCCGGCATCGACACGAAGACCATCGACAAACTGACCGCCAGCACGCAACGCTACGCGGACCGCACCGTCTACGAGCTCGCCGACGTGCAGAACACCACCGCACAATTGGCCGCCAACGGCGTGCCAAACTACGAGCGGCTGGCCGAAGCGGCCGGCAACCTCAACGCTGTCGCAGGCGGCAACGCCGAGACCTTCAAGTCAGTCGCCATGGTCCTCACCCAGACCGCCGGCGCAGGAAAACTGACCACGGAGAACTGGAACCAGCTGACCGACGCCATCCCCGGCGCATCCGGCAAACTCCAGCAGACCATGCTCAAGAACGGCGCCTACACAGGCAACTTCCGCAAAGCCATGGAGCAAGGCGAAGTCTCGGCCGACGAATTCAACCAAGCGCTCATGCAACTCGGCATGACCGACGTCGCCAAGAAAGCCGCCACCTCCACCAGCACCATCGAAGGCGCATGGGGCAACCTCCAGGCCAGCATGGTCAGCTTCGGCACCACCATGCTGTCAAAAGTCAAGAAACCCCTCACCTCCGGCCTCACCTGGGTCGCCGACTTCACCGGCTCGGCAACCACCAAACTCAGCGCCCTCGCCGACTTCCTCGCCACCGGCAAATTCTCCAAAGCCTTCCAAGACGCCTTCAACATGGGCAAGGACTCCCAGTTCTTCACCTTCCTCACCGACGTACGCGACATGGTCACCACCGTGTTCGACACCGGCCGAGACAAAATCACAGGCTTCATGCAAGGCTTCTCCGATACCGGAGCCCTGTCCGCCGCATCCAAGGTCTTCTCCCAAGCCTGGGACGCCGCCAAGAAACTCGGCACCGCCATCGGATCCGTAGCCAAGGAATTCGGCCCGCTCACCGGACTGGCCGGCAACGCCACCGACTTCGGCGGCACCGTAGGCAAAGCCTTCCAATCAGCCGGCAAACCAGTCGGCCAAGCCGCAAAAGCACTCGGCTCCATAAGCGACTGGGTATCCAAGCACTCCGGCGCATGCGCCTCGGCGCTCGCCGCCGTGGCAGGTGGATTGGCCGGCTTCAAGGTGGCGTCGTTCATCGTCGCCGCCATGAATGCGCTCAAGGGGTTCAGCATGGCGTCCACCGCCGCTGCGGCGGCCCAGTGGGCGTTGAACGTAGCCATGGATGCGAACCCGATTGTGCTTGCCGTCACCGCCATAGCTGCGCTCGTGGCCGCCCTGACGTGGTTCTTCACCCAGACCGAGACAGGCCGCAAGATCGTCTCCGACGCGTGGAACGGGATCCAGTCGGCCGTCGGCGCGGTGGCGAATTGGTTCCAGACCTACGTGATGCCAGTGCTGTCTACCGTGTGGGACGGCATCAAGGCCGGGCTATCCGCCCTGGGCTCGTTCTTCTCTACCGTGTGGAATGCAATCAAGACCGCCGCCCAGGTGGCGTTCCTGTTCATCACGACCGTGGTCATCACCCCGTTCAAGCTCGCGCTCGACGCGCTCGGAGCCGCGTTCTCCTGGCTGTGCGAGCATGTCATCCAACCCGCGTGGGATGGCATCCAGTCCGTCATGGGCATCGTGTGGGAATGGATCAGCGCGAACGTGCTCACCCCGTTCTCCAACGGCCTGAACCTGCTGGGCGAGGTGTTCAACTGGCTGTACGCGAACATCATCCTTCCCGTATGGCAAGGCATCGAGACCGCCTTCTCCACCGCCTGGAACTGGATCAGCTCCACCGTCATCGCCGGATGGAACGCCGCCATCAACGGGATGGGAGCCGTGTTCAACTGGCTGTACCTGAACATCATCCTTCCCGTATGGCAAGGCATCCAGACGGCGTTCTCCACCGCGTGGAACTGGATCAACAACAACGTTGTCGCTCCGTTCAAGAACGGGATGGCCGCTTTGGGCCAGTCCGTGCAGAAGATGAAGGACATGGCTGCCAAGGCCTGGAATGGCCTCAAGGATGCCGCCGCCACGCCGGTGCGCTGGGTTGTGAACGTGGTCTACACGAACGGCATCCAGAAGGTGTGGAACGGCATCGCCTCGGCCATCGGGTTGAACAACCTGAAGCTGCCCGACGCACACTTCGCGTCCGGCGGCGTCATGCCCGGGTACACGCCCGGCCGCGACACCATGCTCGCGGCCGTGTCGGGCGGCGAGGCGATCATGCGCCCCGAGTTCACGCGCGCCGTCGGCCCCCAGGCCATCGACACGTGGAACCGGCTCGCCCGCACGCAGGGC
>ERZ791765.656-NODE-656-length-33004-cov-11.234210_pt1 | contig 33004 bp, 32 predicted proteins | sample MGYA00509949_ERZ791765 | MGnify/ENA primary metagenome ERZ791765 (study PRJEB30046, sample SAMN00791980) | human gut metagenome | study: EMG produced TPA metagenomics assembly of the A metagenome-wide association study of gut microbiota in type 2...
CCCCTCCTCTCAATTTTTCTTCATTTCCCTATTGACTTTTTATTTGCAGACTTCTGAATTTTGAGCCAGAGGGGCGTATGACGCCCCTTGCAAGCCATGAAAAAGGAGGGATTCCCCCCACATGCAGTTCCAAATGGCACAAAAGAGCGGCAAAAAGTGGCGTTGGTAGACATCTGGTAGACACGCCGGGCATGCCAAGCACAAAAAGAGCCCGGAACCGCAACGGTTCCGGGGCACTTTTGGTAGACATTTGGTAGACTTAGACTTAAAACACAGTACAGGTCACTTGAGCCAATCACACACCTCAGCCAGGCTGATGCCCTGGCCGCGGGCGATACGGGCCACATCCTCGTACTCCGGCTTGGAGCGGACGACGCCCCAGCCGGAGGCGGTCTTGAGCCGCACGGGGCCGTGGGGGGTATCCACGGTGCGCTCACCCCGCTCCAGGGTATACCGGCGGCACACATTCTCCCGCACGCCCAGAGTGGTGGTGTGCCGGAAAAGCAGGCCAAGCAGCCTCTCCCGATCCTCCATACGGCACATACAGGAGAGCAGCACGGCGGGGCGGCCCTTCTTCATGCCGATGGGCGTGGTATACACGTCCAGTGCTCCGGCGGCAAGCAGCTCCTCCTGGGCAAAGCCGAGGGCCTCGGCGGTCATGTCGTCCAGATTGCAGCACAGCTCGGCCACCTCGTCCCCGCCGCCCGCGGTCTCTCCCAGCAGGGCGCGGACGCAGTTGGCCGCCTCAAAGTCCTTGTTCCCCATGCCGTAGCCGATTTTTTCCACCTTCATCACCGGCATGGCGCCGAACTCGGTGACAAAGTGCTTGAGCAGCGCCGCTCCGGTGGGGGTGCACAGCTCTCCCCGAATGGCCCCGCCATAGATGGGAACATCCCGGAGAATGTGGGCCGTGGCGGGGGCGGGCACGGGCAGGATGCCGTGGGCGCAGCGCACCTGGCCGCTTCCCACGTGCACCGGGGAGGCCACGGTACGCTCCACACCCAGCATGTGCACCAGCAGGCAGACCCCCACCACGTCGGCCACCGCGTCCAGGCTGCCCACCTCATGGAAGTGGATCTCCTCCACCGGCGCGCCGTGGGCGTGGCTTTCAGCCTCCGCGATCAGGCCGTAGACCGCCTCCGCATCGGCCCGCACCGCCTCGGGAAGCTCCAGATGGCCCAGCAGATGGCGGATCTCCCCCATTCCGGTGTGGTGGTGATGTCCATGGTCGTGGTCATGCTGGTGGTGCTCGTGTTCATGGCCATGTTCGTGCTCGTGACCATGCTCATGACTGTGGCTGTGGTCATGGCCGTGGTCGTGATGGTGGATGTGTCCCTCCGGGGATACGTCGTAGCTGACCTCCTCCTCCCCGTGTACCGTCACCGCCACATGGGTACCGGTGATGCCGCATTTGACGGCCGGGGCGGCGGATACCGCCACACCGGGCAGGCCCAGGCCGTTCATCTTCTCCAGAAAGGCCGCCTTGTCGTCCGCAAGCTCCAGCAGGGCCGCCATGAGCATATCGCCGGCGGCCCCCATGCCGCAGTCCAGATAGAGTGTTCTCATTTCTGTTTCCCTCCCATGTGGTTGATCATGCTGGCCAGATAGCCCGCGCCGAAGCCGTTGTCGATGTTGACCACGCTCACCCCGCTGGCGCAAGAGTTGAGCATGGACAGCAGGGAGGACAGACCGTGGAAACAGGCCCCGTAGCCGATGCTGGTGGGGACGGCGATTACCGGGCAGTCGGCCAGCCCGCCGATGACGCTGGCCAGGGCGCCCTCCATCCCCGCAATGGCGATGATGACGTTGGCGCTCATGAGCTCCTCCAGGTGGGAGAGCAGACGGTGCAGCCCGGCCACTCCCACGTCGTACAGGCGCACCACCTCGTTGCCCAGGGCCTCGGCGGTGAGGGCGGCCTCCTCGGCCACCGGCATGTCACTGGTACCGCCGGTGGCCACCACCACCTTCCCGCTGCCGTCGGGGGAGGGAAGGCTGCCTACAATGCCGATGCGGCCCATCTCGTAATAGGTGAAGGGGTGGGCCGGGTCAATGGCCGCCGCCGCCTTGGCCGACATGCGGGTGATGAGGATGGTATCCTGTCCCCCGGAGCGCATGGCGTCCACAATGCGGGCGATCTGCTCCGGGGTCTTGCCCGCGCCGTAGATCACCTCGGCCACCCCCTGGCGGAGTCCCCGGTGGCTGTCCAGCTTGGCAAAGCCCAGCTCCTCGAAGGGCTCCATTTTCAGCTTGAGCAGGGCGTCATTTACATCCACCTGTCCGGCGGCCACCTGCTCCAGCAGGGCTTTAATCGCTCTCTGTTCCATTCAACGCTCCTCCAAATCCAGCAGAATCGGCTTGAAATAGGGGGCCAGAGCCGTCTGCAGGGCGGCCCGCTCCCGGACGGCCCGCTCCAGCTGCCCGGCCGGAAGCTGGAGCCGCGCCGCCCCGTGGAACACCCGCACCCGGAAGTCGGCGTAGCCCAGGCGGAACAGGGCGTCCTCCGCCCCCTCCACCCGCGCCAGGAGATCCTCCGTGAGAGCGTCCCCCGTGGGAAGCCGGGTGGCCAGACAGGCGTAGGCCGGTTTGTCCCAGGTGAACAGGCCCGCCTCCCTGGACAGGCGGCGTATATCCGCTTTGGTCAGGCCGCACTCCCGCAGGGGGGAGCGCACCTCCAGCTCCCGCAGGGCCCTCATGCCCGGCCGGTCGCCGGCCTCGTCGGAGGCGTTGGTGCCGTCCAGCAGGACGGCGTACCCGTCGGCCGCGGCCCGCGCCTTCAGCGCGCGGAACAGGTTCTGCTTGCAGTAGTAGCACCGCTCCGCCGGGTTGGCCGCCACCCGGGGGTCGGCCAGGGCGTCCAGCTCCAGCACCGTCACCTCTACCCCCAGCTCCCCGGCCAGCCGGAGGGCGTCGTCCTGCTCAAACCGGGGCTGGAAGGCGGTCTTGATGTAGTAGGGGCGGATATCCGCCCCGGCCCGCACCCCGGCGTACAGCAGATAGGCCGAGTCCACCCCGCCGGAAAAGCCCAGGGCGCACTTGGGGTGGGCCGCGAAAAACTCGTTCAGCGTCATGGCCCGGCTCCTCACACGTCGAAGCGGTTGTAGGCCCGGAAGCAGTCCAGGCACAGCTTTTTCCCGTTCTCCAGCCGGAGCAGGTGCTCCGCCGTCACCTCGCCGCAGCCGTCGCAGGGGTGGGACTGGAAGAGCCGGGCCCTCTCCGGCAGGGACAGCACGGCGGGCTTCACGTCGAAAAGGGAAGCGGGGGCGGCGTCCTGGAGGTAGCGGAAGCGCTCCTCCTTGGTCTGGTACTCCGCCGGAGTGGGGCGGAGCACCAGGCGCACCGCCTTGCCGGTCTTCCGGTTGTAGAAGGAAAAGGCCTGCTTGCCCCGGAGGTGAAAGAGCAGGTTGCCCTTGCCCACGCTGCACCCCAGCAGCACCTGAATGGCGTCCACGCCGCAGGCGTCGTTCTCCGCGATGCACACCACGTCCTCGTCGGCGGAGAAGTCCAGCTCCAGCAGCTCCATGGCGTACCGGGCGGCCTGGAAGCCGATGGTCAGGCCGCCGCACGCATGGCCGTGAAAGGCCACGCATTTCTCCCAAAGGGCTTGTTGTTCCATATTGATTCGTCCTTTCTGTGGCATAGGTCGTTGTTTGCGGCAGACTCCTCCGGCATCCGGCGGCGGGGACTAGACCGCGTCGAACAGGCCGTCAAAGTGCACCCGGATGTGGTCGTTGGGGTCCAGCCGGGCGAGCTTCCCTCCCTCCAGGCGGAAGATGCGGTCGGAGATCTTCAGGGCGCTGTCCAGATCGTGGGTGATGAACAACATGGAGAAGCCCCGGCTGTTCTGCAGGCCCTTGAGCATCCGCAGCAGGTTGGCCTTTCCCGAGGGGTCCAGCATGGAGGTGGGCTCGTCGGCGAGGAGGAGGGCGGGCTCCATGGCCAGGGCGCGGGCGACGGCCACCCGCTGCCGCTGGCCGCCGGACAGGGCGTGGATGCGCCGGGTGAGAAAGCTGTCGCAGGCGAAGAGGCCCACGTCCTCCAGCGCCCGCTCCGCCGCCCCCTCCCGGAGGCAGCCGGACAGGCGCATGGGCTCCTCCACCGCCGCCCGCACCGTCATGCGGGGGTTGAGGGCGGCCTGGCTGTCCTGGAGCACCATCTGCACCCCGCCCAGGCGGCGGTGGAGGGCGGCAAAGTCGGCCGCCTCCCCCTGGAACTCCACCGCCCCGTCTCCCTCCAGGGGGAGCAGCCCCGCCAGGGTGCGGGCCAGGGTGGTCTTGCCCGCGCCGGAGCGGCCCACCAGGGAGACGATCTCCCCGCTGTAGAGGGTGAGATCAATGCCGTCCAGCACCCGCTGCCGCCCGAAGGACTTGCGGAGGCCCCGGCATTCCAGCAGCGTGAGCACGCCCCCCCGGTTGCAGGCCAGGAGCCGCCCGTCGGGCTGGGTCTCCAGCTCCGGCGCGTGGGCGGCGCAGTCCGGCAGGCTCTGGGTACAGCGGCCGTAGAAGGGGCAGCCGTGGGGCTGCCGGGTGTAGGAGACGGTGGTGGGGCGGATGCCCCACATGTCCCGCACCGGGTTGAGGCCCACCGCCGACTGGAGCAGGCCGCGGGTGTAGGGGTGGCGGGGGTGGTCCAAAAGGGCGCGGGTGTCCCCCGCCTCCTCCACGTGCCCGTCGTAGAGCACCACCGTCCGCCCCCCCAGGTCGGCGGCCAGCTTCATGTCGTGGGTGATGACCAGGAAGGCGGTGCCCAGCCTGCGGTTTAATTCCTGGATCAGCGCCGTGATCCCCCGGCTGGAGGCGATGTCCAGGGCGCCGGTGGGCTCGTCCAGCAGCACCAGGGCGGGGTTGAGGGCCAGGGCGTTGGCCAGCAGGAACTTCTGCACCATGCCGCCGGACAGCTCCCGGGGATAGCGCTCCAGATCCGCCGTCTCCAGACCCACCAGGGCCATCAGCTCCTCCATCCGCGCCGCCATGGCCGCCCCCCGGTACGCCCGGCACAGCACCTCCCGCAGGTGCTCCGCCAGGGTGAGGGAGGGGTTGAGCCACTCGGCCGAGTTCTGGAAGGAGAGGGCGAACTCCTTCATACGCAGGGGCCTGCGCGCCCGCTCGTCCATGGCCAGCAGCTCCCTGCCGTTGAGGTACACCTGCCCGCTGACCTGGGCCTCCGGCTCGGACAGGCAGGCGATGGCGCGGGCCAGGGTGGTCTTGCCGCTGCCCGACTCCCCCACGATGGTGAGCATTTCCCCGGCGTCCAGAGCAAAGCTCACCGGGTGGAGGGTGAACTCCGGGTAGGACACCGACAGGTTGTTCACTTCCAGCAGCACGGCTTGTCCCTCCTCTGTTGTTCCTCCAGCCCGCCCACCAGCAGGCGCAGCAGCAGCGTGGACAGCACCAGCGCCCCCACCGGCGGGAGGAGCCACCACGTCCAGAAGTCCGTCCGGTAGAGGCCGGGAAAGTCCACGGCCCGGGCGATCATCATACCCCAGGAGCGGGCCAGCGGGTCGGACAGGCCCAGAAAGGCCAGGGAGGACTCCTGGAGAATGGCCCGTCCCACCACCGCCAGGGCGTTGATGGTGAGCAGAGGCCACAGCTCATGGCCGATGTGGGTGCGGATGAGGTACCAGGTTCCGCCGCCGTAGAGCCGGGCCATCTGCACGTAGTCCCGCCGCCGGATGGAGATGGTCTTGGCCCGCATCTGCCGGGCCACCGGGGCCCAGGAGAAGGCGGCAATGATCCAGACCAGGTTCCAGGTGCTCTGCCCCAGAAAGGCCCCGATGACGATCATGACCGGGAGCTGGGGGATGGCCAGAAGCACCTGGATCAGAAAGGAGATCAGAGCGTCCGCCCAGCCCCCTGCAAAGCCCGCCAGTATCCCCAGGCCGCCCCCCACCGCAAAAGTGAAAGCGGCGGCGGCCAGGCCGATGCCCAGGCTGCGGAAGAAGCCGGCGGAGATCTGAGCGTAGATGTCCACCCCCAGGTTGTCGGTGCCCAGCCAGTGGGCGGCGGAGGGGGCCTCCAGGGAGCCCCCCGACGGGAGCTGGGCCGGGTGGGGGTATCCGGTGACCCCCCACAGGAAACAGAGGGTCAGCAGCGCCAGCAGGAGCAGGGGAACCAGCCATTTGCGCCTCATGGCCCCTCCTCCTCTCCGTCCAGCCGGCGGTTGACCACGTCCGCCGCCGCCAGGCTGAGGAGCACCAGCACGGCGGACAGGAGGAACACCCCCTGGAGCATGGGATAGTCCCGGTACTGCACCGCCTCCCGCAGGACGGTGCCCAGGCCGGGGTAGGCGAAGACGTTCTCCACCAGAATGGTGCCCCCCACCGCGCCCCCCACGCTGAGGAAAAAGCGGGCCACGATGGGGGTGGCGGCGTTGCGCAGGATATAGGCGGTGCGGATGCGCCCCGCGGTCAGGCCCTTGGCCCGGGCGTTGGTGAGGTAGGGCCTGCCCAGGATGGTGAAAAAGCTGGCCCGGGCGGTAAAAAAGAGCTTGGGGACCGTGACCAGGGTGAGGGCGCACACCGGCATCAGGCTGTGCACCAGGATGTCCCCCAGCCGCTGCCACAGGCCGTCGTACTGGGCGAAGTGGGTGTAGGCCCCGGAGAGGGGAATCCACGCCGCCCGGGCCGCCACCAGGAAGAGCAGGAGCACGCCGGTGAGGAAGGGGGGCACCTCCGCCAGGGCGGAGAGGGCCGGGTAGAGCGCCCGGTCGGCCCAGGGCCGGCGGACGCACAGCAGGGCCAGAGCCACCCCCAGGAGCAGGCTGAGGGCCAGGGTGCTCCCCATGATCCACAGGCTCCAGGGCAGGCGCTCCAGCAGAATATCCGCCACGGGCCGCTTATAGTGGATACTCTGGCCGAAGTCCCCGTGGAGGTTGTCCACAATGGTATCCCTCAACTGTGGAAAAAAGGGCTTGTCCAGGCCGTAGTAGGCCCGCAGCAGCTCCTTCTGCTCCTCCGAGTAGGCGGCGTCCACATCGTCCCCGGCGGCCCCGGAGGTGTAGTCAAAGGGGTCGCCCGGCATCAGCCGGGGAATGGAGAAGTTGAGGAGATAGATGACCAGAAAGGCCCCCAGCAGCATCAGCAGCTTTTTTCCCATGCTTCTCCTTTCCCGGCGGGGCGGACCTCAGCGCGCCATGTAGGACAGGCGGTTCTGCTCCGCCTGCTGGTAGGCGTAGGTCTTCATCCAGCCGTCATAGACATCCTTGCGGTACATGGAGTAGGAGGACTGGTTGGCGATGACGATGATGGGGATCTCCCGGCTCACCAGCAGCTCCAGCTCCTGAAACAGCTCCACCCGTTTGTCAAAGTCGGTCTCGTATACCTGGCCCTCGGCCAACGCGGTCATCTCGGCGTTGGAGTAGCCGATGGCCCCCATGGAGTGGGGGTTGGTGCCGGAGAACTTGGACTCGTCGGAGAACAGGGTGCGCATGTAGGTGGGGGGATTGTTGCCCCAGCCGCCGTTGCCCACCAGGGCGAACTCGTAGTCGCCGCTGTTGATGCGCCCGTCCCGGGTGGCCGAGTCGTGGGCCTCCACCGCCACCTCGATGCCCGCGGCGGTGAGGCCGTTGCGGATGATCTCCGCGATGGCCAGGTCGTCCCCGTCGTCGCCGCACAGAAGGGTGACGGAATAGCCCTTCCCCGCAAAGACGGCGCGGGCCGCCTCCGGGTCATAGGGGTACTGCGCCACGTTCTCGTTATAGTACAGGCTGCCCTGGGGGACGTAGCCCGCGCTGCCCACCGTGCCCGCGCCGCGGAACACGCTGTCCACCACGCTCTGCCGGTCGATGGCGGCGTACACCCCCTGCCGCAGGGCGAGCTCCAAAAAGTCGGGGCACCGCTCGTAGTTGATGAGCAGCTTGTAGCCCATGTCGTTGGCCTTCTCCACCACGCCGATGGACGGGTCGTTCAAATAGGCGTCCATCAGGTCGGCGGGCAGGGAGGTAATGTCGATCTCCCCGCTCTCAAAGGCCAGCAGGGGGTCGCTCACCGGCACAAACTGGATCTTCTCCGCCGCCTGCTCCCCGTTGCACCAGCCGTCGAAGGCGGTGAACTCATAGCTGCCGGTGGCCCCGTCATAGTCGGTGCAGGCATAGGCCCCGCTGCCCGTCAGATAGCCCTCCCCGGTGTAGGCGTTGGGGTCGTCCACGTTCTCCCAGATGTGCTTGGGCAGAATCACGAAGGAGCCCAGGTTGGACAGGGTGTCGGCGTTGGCCTCCTTCACGGTGATGGTGATGGTCTGCTCGTCCACCACCGTATAGTGGTCCACCAGATAGCTGTCCCCCACCCCCAGGGAGTTGGAGACCGGGGGGTGCTCCTGATAGTAGTCCAGGGTGAAGGCCACGTCGGCGGTGGTGAGGGGCGCGCCGTCCTGGAATTGGGCGTCTGCAAAGAGGGTGAAGGTGTAGTCGTTGCCGTCCATGGACCAGCGCTCCGCCAGCCAGGGCACGTCGCCGGTCTCGTCCTTCTCCAGCAGGCTGCCGTACACCAGGCGCATCTTGGCCGTGCCGGGGCCGCGGGACTGGTGCAGATAGGGATTTGGGACGCCCCAGTCGGTGCCCCCCTCCAGGCGGAGGGTCTCCACCCGGCGGCCGGAGGCGGAGCCGCTCTCCGACGGGGCCGTCGGGGTGACGGCGGCCTCCGGCGCGCCGCCGCAGCCGGCCAGCAGGCCGGCGCACAGGACGCCCGTCAAAAGCAGGCCGGCCGCTCTTTTTCCATACTTGCTCATGGGTCTCTCTCCTTTTCTTCCCCGGACACAAAAAAAGCCCACCATGTGCGCGCAGGCGCACATGGTGAACTTCGGTTCACCGGTTTCAACGGCCGGGGGATGGGTGTGGAAAAAGGCTTCAGCCTTTCTAAAGCCGCTTCAGCGGCTCGTTTGGCTCAGTATAGCAGAAAAAGGGCGGGGCTGTCAATCCTGTTCTCCCGATTTCGCCGCTTTTCCCGCCGCCCCGGCTGTGCTATACTTTTAACCAAAGGGGGTTATGGAAATGTATGACCTAACTGCAATGGGGGAGCTGTTGATCGACTTCACCCAGCTCAGCACCGATGGAGAGGGCTATCCCACCCTGGCCGCCCACCCCGGCGGGGCGCCGGGCAATTTTCTGGCCGCCCTCTGCCGCTATGGGGCCTCCGCCGCCTTTCTGGGCAAGGTGGGGGACGACGCCTTCGGCCGCCTGCTGGTGGACACCCTGGCCCGGGCGGGCATTGAGACCCGGGGCATCCGGGTGGACCCGACTGTGTTCACCACCCTGGCCTTCGTCACCCTCGTGGACGGAGAGCGCTCCTTCAGCTTCGCCCGCAAGCCGGGCGCGGACACCGTGCTCCGCTTTGACGAGCTGGAGCTCTCCCTCATCGACCAGTCCAGGGCCTTCCACTTCGGTGCCCTCAGCCTGACCGACGAGCCAGCCCGCTCCGCCACCCGGCAGGCGGTGGCCTACGCCAGGGCGCAGGGAAAGCTCGTCACCTTTGACCCAAACTACCGTCCGCCCCTGTGGCGGAGCGAGGCCCAGGCCAGAGCGGAAACACTCTGGGGCCTGGAGCAGGCCGACGTGGTCAAACTCAGTGACGAGGAGTTGTCCTTCCTCTGGGGCTGTACGCCGGAGGAGGGGGCCCGCCGCCTGCGGGAGGAGTGTGGTGTGGCTCTGGCTATGATTACACTGGGGCCCCAGGGCTGTTACCTGGAAAACGCCAGGGGGGCCTGCCGGGTGCCCGCCCCGGCGGTGCGGCCGGTGGACACCACCGGCGCGGGGGACATCTTCGGGGGCAGCGCCGTGGCGAAGCTGCTGGCCCTGGACACACCTCCGGCGGAGCTGGAGCCCGGCGCGCTGGAGGGCATCGCCCGCTTCGCCGTCACCGCCGCCAGCCTGTCCACCCTCCGCCCCGGCGGCATCTCCTCCATCCCCACAGAGGCGGAGGTGCTGGCCGCTCTGGAAGAGTAATAGAAGGCCCGCCGGAGTACCGGCGGGCCTTCTATTACTCTTCAGGCTGTCGAAAAACCTTCCCCGAAGGAGGGCCTCGGAAATGACACTTCGCATGGCGGAAGAGGTGACAATTTTGCGGGAAATCGTGCCCCTTCCGCCATACAATCTTTTTCGGCAGGCTGTATTACTCTCTGCGGGTCTTGAGGCGGGCCATGGCCCGGGCCAGAGCCGCCTTGGAGTGGTAATACTCGTGGATGCTCTGCTTCTGACGCAGACGTTCCTCGGCCCGCTCCCGGGCGGCCTCGGCCCGCTTGCGGTCGATCTCCTCCGGGTGCTCGGCAAAGCCCACCAGCAGGATCACATAGTCCGGCTTGATCTCTACGAAGCCCGCGCCTACGGCGGCGGGCTCCCATTTGCCGTCCACCTTGTAGCGCAGCTCTCCCGGCTCCACGGCAGTGACCGCCGGCTCGTGGCCGGGGTACACTCCCATCTCGCCGTCCACGGCTGGAAAGACCAGGGCCTCGGCGGGGCCGATGTAGAACTGCCGCTCCGGGGTGATGATCTCCAGGTAGAAGGTGGAAGCCTCCGCCATTTACACCGCCCCCATTTTCTTGGCCTTGGCGATGACCTCGTCCACGTTGCCCACGTTGCTGAAGGCGGCCTCGGGATACTTGTCCAGCTCGCCGCCCAGGATGGTTTCGAAGGAGCGCAGTGTGTCCTCCAGCTTCACGTAGCGGCCCTCCAGGCCGGTGAACTGCTCGGCCACCGAGAAGGGCTGGGAGAAGAACTGCTGGATGCGGCGGGCCCGCTCCACGGTGCGCTTGTCCTCCTCCCCCAGCTCCTCCATGCCCAGGATGGCGATGATGTCCTGAAGCTCCCGGTAGCGCTGGAGCAGCTCCTGGGTGCCGCGGGCTATCTTATAGTGCCGCTCGCCCACCACGTCGGGCTCCAGGATACGGGAGGTGGACTCCAGGGGATCCACGGCGGGATAGATACCCTGCTCCACGATTTTGCGGGAGAGAACGGTGGTGGCGTCCAGGTGGGCGAAGGTGGTGGCGGGAGCGGGGTCGGTCAGGTCGTCGGCGGGGACGTAGACGGCCTGGACGGAGGTAATGGCCCCGTCCTTGGTGGAGGTGATGCGCTCCTGAAGGGCGCCCACCTCGTTGGCCAGGGTGGGCTGATAGCCCACGGCGGAGGGCATCCGGCCCATCAGGGCGGAGACCTCGCTGCCCGCCTGGACGTAGCGGAAGATGTTGTCGATGAAGAGCAGTACGTTCTGCTTCTCCCGGTCGCGGAAGTACTCGGCCATGGTCAGGCCCGTCAGGGCCACCCGCATGCGGGCTCCGGGCGGCTCGTTCATCTGGCCGAAGACCAGGGCCGTCTTTTCAATGACCCCCGACTCGGTCATCTCCCGCCAGAGGTCGTTGCCCTCGCGGGTGCGCTCCCCCACGCCGGTGAAGATGGAGTAGCCGCCGTGCTCGGTGGCGATGTTGTGGATCAGCTCCTGGATGAGCACCGTCTTGCCCACGCCGGCGCCGCCGAACAGGCCGATCTTTCCGCCTTTGGCGTAGGGGGCCAGCAGGTCGATGACCTTGATACCGGTCTCGAAGATGTCCACCACGGGGCGCTGGTTCTCGAACGCGGGGGGCTGGCGGTGAATCGACCACTTCTCGCTGGTCTGCACCGGCCCCTTCTCGTCGATGGCGTCGCCCAGGACGTTGAACATGCGGCCCAGCACGCCCTCGCCCACGGGGACGGAGATGGGCGCGCCGGTGGCGGTGACGGCCATGCCGCGGCCCAGGCCCTCGCTGGGGGAGAGCATGATGCAGCGCACCGTGTCGCCGCCCACATGCTGGGCCACCTCCATGACCTCCCGGCGGCCGTCCAGCTCCACCTCCAGAGCCTCCTTCAGCTCCGGCAGGGCGCCGCCGTCAAAGGCCACGTCCACCACGGGGCCCATGACCTGTACAATGGTTCCTTGCTTCTCACTCATAATGGCAAAATCCCCTTTCGGGCGTTGGTATGTTCTGTATATCCCCTCTCCGTGGGACGTTACAGGGCCGCCTGGGCCCCGCCTACAACCTCCGTGATTTCCTGGGTGATGGCCGCCTGGCGGGCCCGGTTGAAGGACAGGTTCAGACGCTGGAGCATAGCCCGGGCGTTGTCGCTGGACGACTTCATGGCCGTCATGCGGGCATTCTGCTCGGAGCAATAGGACTCCACCAGTGCGCCGAACAGGTCTCCCTTTACATAGCCGGGCACCAGCCGGTCCATGACCGCCTTCACCGAGGGCACATACACCACGTCCCGGTTATAGCTGTCCCGGTTCTTCTCATATTCAGGAAACACATCGGGGTCCAGGGGCAGCAGCTTGTGGGCGGTGGGCTCCATCTGGAAGGAGCTCACCATTTTGGTAAAGAGGACATACACCTCGTCCAACTGGCCATCCAGATAGAGGTCCAGCATCAGCTCGGCCATATCCCGGGCCCGGCCCATGTTGGGGTCCTGGGCCGTGTAGAGAAACTCCACGTCGATGGGGATGCCGTGCTCCAGGAAGTAGGAGCGGCCCACCTGCCCCACCACAAAGAGGCTGGGATTGGCGGCCCTGGACATTTTCTCCTCAGCCAGCTTGAGAATGTTGTGGTTGTAGGCCCCCGCCAGCCCTTTGTCGCCGGTGATGACGATGAAGCCCGTCTTCCGTTTGTCGGGCGGGATACCGGGGCGCTTATCGAAAAAGCGGTGGTCGATCTCCGGGGAGTGGTGGAGGATATCGGAGATGGTGGCCTCGATCTTGCTGAAATAGGGCTCCACATCGGTGAGCTGCCTGCGTGCCTTGCGCAGGCTGGAGGAAGAGATGAGATACATGGCGTTGGTGATCTTCAGCGTCTGCTCCACGCTCTTGATGTGGGTACGGATCTCCTTTATGCTTGCCATGTGGCGCTCCCCCGCTTCTTGGCGTCGGCCAGAGCCGCCCGGATGCACTCCACTGCCGGGCCGCTCAGGGTGCCGGTAGACTCAATCTCCGCCACCATGTCGGGGTGCTCGGCCTCCATCTCGTCGGCAAATCCAAGCACGAAGGGGCGCACGTGCTCCAGAGGCACGTCGTCCACCAGGCCGCTGGTGGCCACATACAGGAGGATGGCCTGGCGGCTTACCGGCATGGGGTGGTAGAGGGGCTGCTTGAGCAGCTCCAGCAGCCGGCGGCCGTGGTCCAGGGCCTGCTGGGTAGCTGGGTCCAGATCGGAGGCGAACTGGGTGAAGACCTCCAGCTCCCGGAACCGGGCCAGGTCGATGCGCAGGGTGCCGGCGGTCTTCTTGATGGCCCGGGTCTGGGCTGCGCCGCCCACGCGGGACACGGACAGGCCCACGTTGACGGCGGGCCGCTGTCCGGCGAAGAACAGGTCGGTTTCCAAGTAGATCTGGCCGTCGGTGATGGAGATAACATTGGTGGGGATGTAGGCCGACACGTCTCCGGCCTGGGTCTCGATGATGGGCAGGGCGGTCATGGAGCCGCCGCCGTACTCCTTCGTCAGGCGGCAGGCCCGCTCCAGCAGGCGGGAGTGGAGGTAGAACACGTCGCCGGGGTAGGCCTCCCGTCCGGGGGAGCGCTTGAGCAGCAGGGACAGGGTACGGTAGGCCACCGCGTGCTTGCTCAAATCGTCATAGACGATGAGCACGTCCTTCCCCTTGCCCATGAAATACTCGCCCATGGCCGCGCCGGAGTAGGGGGCGATGTACTGGAGTGGGGCGGACTCGCTGGCGGTGGAGGACACGACGATGGAGTAGTCCATGGCCCCGTGCTTCTTCAGGGTGTCCTGAATACGCGCCACGGTGGACGCCTTCTGGCCGATGGCCACATAGATGCAGATGACGTCCTGTCCCTTCTGGTTCAGGATGGTGTCCACCGCGATGGCGGTCTTGCCGGTCTGGCGGTCCCCAATGATCAGCTCACGCTGTCCCCGGCCGATGGGCACCATGGCGTCGATGGCCAGGATGCCGGTCTGGAGGGGTACATTGACCGGCTCGCGGCTGACCACGCCGCTGGCCTCGTGCTCAATGGGGCGGGTCTCGGTGGTCTCAATGGGGCCGAGGCCGTCAATGGGCTGGCCCAGCACGTCCACCACCCGGCCGATCAGGCCGTCGCCCACGGGGACGTCGGCGGCCCGCCCGGTGCGGCGCACCACGGTGCCCTCCCGGACGCCGGCCTCGCTGCCCAGCAGCACCACGCCCACGCTGTCCCGGGCCAGGTTCATGACCATGCCCTTCACCCCGGTGTCCAGCTCCACCAGCTCGCCGTACACCGCCTGATCCAGGCCGTAGACGGTGGCAATGCCGTCGCCCACCTCCAGGACGGTGCCGGTCTCATCCCGGCGAACCCGGGTGTCATAATTCTGAATCTCCTCCCGCAGGACGGAGACAATCTCTTCCGGTTTTGCTCTCATGCCATTCGCCTCTCTTCCAGTTGGCGGCCCATCCGGCCCAGCGCCCCGCGGACGCTCTTGTCATAGCGCACGCCCTCGATATCCAGGGTAAAGCCGCCCAGCAGGGCCGGGTCGGTGCGCACGTCAAAGACGACCTCCTTCTTGTGGTGGAGACGGCACAGGGCCGCCCGGAGCTTCTCCAGCTCCTCCGCCTCCAGCGGGCGCACACAGGTCAGCACGCACCGGGCGCCGCCCCGCCGGGCCAGCTCCAGCCCGTGAAACGCCTCCACAATCTCAGGCAGCAGGGCCATGCGGCCCTTCTCCGCCAGGAGGCGGTAAAAATGCGGCAGTGGGCCGCCCTCCTCCAGCCCGGGCAGCCGGGCCAGTACCCGCCCCTTTTCTCCGGCCTGGACGGCGGGGGAGCAGAGCGCCTCCCAAAGGGCGGGCTCCTCCATCAGGGCCCGGGCCGTGCGCTCCAGGGCCTCCCCGTCGGGAGAGACCTGCCACAGGGCCTGGGCATAGCGGCGGGCGAGCTCGCTCATGCCTGCTCACCCACTTCCGCCAGGAAGGAGTCCACCAGCGCCCGGTCGCCGTCCTCCGTGGGCCGCTGGGCCACCTTGGCGGCGGCCAGCAGGGCCAGGGAGGCCACCTCGTTCCGCGCCCCGCGCAGCATGGCGTCCCGCTCGGAGGCGATCTGCGCCTCCGCCTCGCTCCGCAGCCGCTTGGCGTCGGTCTCGGCGTCCGCCATTTTGGCCTCATAGGCCCGCTGGGCGCGGTTCTGGGCGTCGGCCACCAGCTTGGCCGCCTCCTGCCGGGCGTCGGTGAGCTTGTCCTCATACTCCGCGCGCAGCTCCTCCGCCTGGCTCTTGCTGGCCTCGGCGGAGTCGATGGTCTCCTTCACCCGGGCCGCCCGCTGCTCCAGCACGGCGTTGACCCGGCCGAACAGGAGCTTGCGCAGGATAAAATAGAGCACCAGCAGATTGATGACGGTAAAGACGATGGTGGAAACTTGGAAGTCCAGCATTGGGGACGCCCCCTTAACCCATGAAGATCACGAGCAGCGCGGTGATGAAGCCGAAGATGGCGGTGCCTTCGGCCAGGGCGCAGCCCAGCAGCAGGGCGCTGTTGATCTTTCCGGCGGCCTCCGGCTGGCGGGCGATGGCCTCGCTGGCCTTACCGGTGGCAAAGCCAATGCCGATACCCGCGCCGATGCCGGTGAAAACCGCAATCCCCGCAGCAATAATTCCCAGTGTCATAATGATTTCCTCCTAAAAGCGATTGATTTAGTCTTCCTCCTTGATGCCCTCACCGGTAAACAGGGTGGTGAGGAACACAAAGACGACGGTCTGAATGAGCCCGTCAAACAGGTCGAAGTAGAGGCTGAACACCGCCGGCAGCACCACCGGCACCAGCAGCTTGAGCATCTCCATGATGATGAAGGCGCCCAGAATGTTGCCGAACAGGCGCATACACAGCGCCAGGGGCCGGATGGCCACCTCCATCAGGTTGATGGGGATGAGCAGCGGCATGGGCTCGGCGAACTTCTTCAGGCCGCCCGCCAGGCCGTTGTAGCGGAACTGGGCGCCGTAGATGAGAAACATACTCATGAGGGCCAGGGCCGCCGTCACGCTGATGTCCTTTGTGGGCGGAACCAGCCCGAAGATGCCGATGAGGTTGCTCAGGCCGATGTAGAGGGCCACCGTCCCCAGCCAGGGGGCGAAGGGCCGCCAGTGGGCGCCTATGTTGGTCTTGACGAAGCCGTTGAGGAACTCCACCGTCCACTCCAGCGCGCACTGTACCTTGCCGGGGCGGTCCACGCTGAGCCGACGGGTCAGCGCCAGGGCCAGCGCGATCAGGGCCGCCATCACAATCCAGGTCACTACCACCGACTCCGCCACTGGGACGCCGCCCAGCACCGGGACGGTAAAGGCCACCTTGTTTCCCAGCTCCTCCACCAGGGATTCCTTGAATGCATCCAAACTCACAACTCGCATCACCTCGTTTTCGCGTGGGCTATCATACTACCAGCCGGGCAGCTTTGGGAACCCTTTTGAAAGTAAAAAAACTTTCGAATATGTCCGTGCTGCGCTTTCGTTTGACAGCGTGGCTGAATTTATCTTATACTGATCCCAACCGGGAAAAAGGAGGCGCATTGTCCATGTCCAACCAGACCGGGCGTTCCATCCGCGCCCAGCTCATGTGGCTGAGCCTGATTATCGTCACCGTCTCGGTGGCCCTTTCCCTGGCCGGCACTCTCTACATCACCCTGCGGACCGAGCGGAAGACCCTGGACCAGAATTTGCTTAACTCCGCATCCATTCTCTCCCAGGTACCCCTCGTGAGAGAGGCCCTGCTGGGGGAGGTGCCCGCAGACGAGCTGGCCGACTTTCTGGATGCGGCCACCGCCCGCACCTCGGATATCGATCTGATTCTGGTGGGAGACACGGAAAGCGTGCTCCGCTATGCGCCAGACCGCAGCTTTATTGGCAGCCGCTACACTGGCTCCGCCCAGACCAGCGCCCTGGCAGGGGCGGAGCCCTATACCTTTGACGACAGCGGTCCAATGGGCTCCGACCACTCGGCCTACGCCCCCATCCGGGACGAATCCGGGGCGGTAATCGGCTTTATGGCCGTGGGGCTCTACCTGCGCAGCCTGACCCATGTGGCGCTGACCACCGCCCTGCGCCTGGCGGCCATCGGTGCGCTGGCGGCGGCAGTGGGGGCCCTGCTGGCCCTGCGGCTGTCCCGGCGCATCAAGCGCTCCCTGATGGGCTACGAACCAGACGCCTTCGCCCGGCGCTTCCACCAGCGGGAGGACATTCTGGAGGCCCTGGAGGAGGGGATTCTGGCCATCGACCGGGAAGGGCGTATCATCTTTCTCAACGCCGCCGCAGCCCAGATGCTCTCCCTGGCGCCGGAGGCCGCCATGGGCCGCCCCCTCCACTCCGTCTACCCCTCCTCCACCCTGGACCGCATTCTGCGCACCGGGCGGCCGGAGTACAACGTGAGCATGAAGTCCCTCAAGGACGTGCGGGTGCTGGCTGACCGCCTGCCCCTGTATGAAAACGGCGCTCTGGCAGGGGCGGTGGGCATCTTCCGCAACCGGACTGAGGTGGCCCGGCTGGCCGACGACCTCACCGGCGTGCGGCACATGGTGGATGCCATGCGGGCCTATACCCACGAATTCATGAACAAGCTCCACGTTATCCTGGGCCTGCTGCAGATCGGCGAGCCGGAGCGGGCCCAGCAGTACATCATGGATACCACCCGTACCCAGCAGGAGGCGGTGAGCCGCATCATGAACCAGATTAAGGAGCCCTCGGTGGCCGCCCTGCTGGTGGGCAAGACCAGCAGGGCCAACGAGCTGGGTATCCGGCTCACGCTGGATCGGGAGAGCGTCCTGAGTGCCGGAACCTCCTGGCTCTCCCCCGACGCCTGGGTGACCATACTGGGCAATCTGATTGAAAACGCCATTGAGGGCCTGAATCAGACCCGCCGTAGGACCAAGGAAGTCTCCGTCAGCATCCGTGAGGGGGCGGATAACCTGTTTCTCTGCGTGGAGGACACCGGCCCCGGCATCCCCTCCGCCCTGCGGCGCACCCTCTTCGAGCGCGGAGCCTCCTCCAAGGGCCGCAGCCGGGGGACTGGGCTGGCGCTGGTACGGGAGGTAGTGGAGGCTTACCACGGCGACATCCGGGTGGAGTCGGAAACCGGCGTAGGCACCTCATTTTTTCTCAGCTTCCGCCGGGAACCCCTCCCGGCCCCCAAGGAGGAACCCTGAATGTACCGCGTTGTCATTGTGGAGGACGACCCCATGGTTTCCCTCCTGAACCGCACCTTTGTGGAGCGGGACGCCCGCTTCCAGGTGGTGCAGTCCTTTCAGGACGGCCGGGCCGCCCTGGCCTGGCTGGAGCAGAACCCCGCCGATCTGGCGGTGCTGGATGTCTATATGCCCCTCTTCACCGGGCTGGAGCTGCTCCACGCCCTCCGGGGCCAGGGGGTTGGTATCGACGCCATCATGGTCACCGCCGCCAACGACGCCCCCACTGTGGACACCCTGCTCAAGCTGGGGGTGGTGGACTATCTGGTGAAGCCTTTCACCTATGAGCGGTTTCAGCAGGCGCTGGATAACTTCTGCCGCCACCGGGATGCGGTGGCCGGGGACGCGGTGGAGCAGAGCGCGCTGGACCGGCTCTTTTCCCCCGCCCTCCCGGCGGAGCACCAGCCGCCCAAGGGCCTCCAGGAGAGCACCCTGGAGCTTGTGCGCGCCTGCCTGCGGGCGGCACCGCCCCAGGGCCTGCCCAGCGAAGCCCTCTCCCGCCAGACCGGCCTTTCAGTGGTGACGGTGCGGCGGTATGTCAATTACCTGGTAGAGCGGGGGGAGGCGGCCAGCGCCGTCAACTATGACACAGGCGGCCGCCCCTGCCGCCTGTACCGCTGCCCCGGCCCGCCTGCCTGAACCCCTTCCCCGCCAATGGCGCGCGCATCTGTAAGGAATGCGCGCGCCATTGGCCTTTTCCGGCTCCGCTCCTCCTCCCCGGAACAGAAGGGCAAAGTCCAAATACCAGAGCCGGGCAGCCGCTGAGCCCTAACTGCAAGGGCCCGCAATTCCAGCGGAATTGCGGGCCCTGTTTTGCCTCAGAAGGATGGATCGCGGAAGACGCACGCCCCGCCCACATAGGTGCGCAGCACCCGGGCGGAGAGCAGTTCCTCCGGCGGGCAGGTCAGCAGGTTGCGGTCCACCAGGAGGAAGTCGGCCAGCAGGCCGGAGCGTATGCGCCCTTTGATGCGCTCCTCACCGGAGGCGTAAGCGCCGCCTGCGGTATAAGCGTACAGCGCCTGGTAGGGCGTAAGGGCCTGCTCCGGCAGGAAGGGGCCGTTTCCGGTGAAGTCCCGCCGGGTGACGGCGCAGTAGACCCCCTCCAGGGGGTGAAAGCACTCCACCGGGCAGTCGGTGCCGAAAGCCATGTGGAGGCCCAGCCGCTCCATGTCGCCCCAGGCGTAGGAGTGGGCCAGGCGTTTTCCGCCCAGTCGTCCGGGGGCGATGTGCATGTCGCCGTTGATGAACACCGGCTGGACAAAGGCGGTCACATCCAGCTCCGCCATGCGGCGGAGCTGCCCCTCCGACAGGATCTGACAGTGCACCATGCCGTGACGGGGGTGCAGCCAGGGCAGCTCCGCGCGGGCCCGCTGGAAAGCGTTGAGCACCATCTCAGCCGCTCCGTCTCCGATGGCGTGGATGGCAACGGCCATATTGTGCCGGTGGGCGGTGACCACCAGCCGGTCCAACTGTGCCTGCTCCGGGTAGATGGGCAGGCCGCAGGTGTCCGGGGCGTCGGAATAGGGCTCCCGCAGGAAGGCCGTCCGCGCCCCCAGGGAGCCGTCGGCCAGGAGCTTCACCGTGGAGATGCGGAAGCGGTCGCCGCCGCCGAAGCAGGCCCCGCCCCGGGTGAAGAACTCCTCCAGGGTCTCCGGCTCGGTGAGCAGGGCCTGCTCGGCAAAGCGCAGCTTCAGCGCCCCCCGCTCGGCCAGCTCCCGCAGGCCGTCCATGAGGGCATAGGGCTCCTCGTCCGGCGCATACTTGAAATCGTCGCTCTGTATGCTGGTCAGGCCCTCCGCCAGCAGGTCGTGCTGGGACTGAACTACCTGCTCCATCAGGGGACTCAGGCCCACGGAGGGGATGGCGGCCTTGATGTCGTCCAGTACGTTCTCCTTCACCACGCCGTTGGGCGCCCCGGTCTCGTCCACCTCGGCAAAGGCGCCGTAGTGCCCCACTGTGTCCCGGTTGATGTGCAGCAGCTCCAGAGCCCTGGAATTGAGCGCCCCTACGTGGAAGCAGGAGCGCAGGATCAGGATGGGGTACTCCGTACTCACTTGGTCCAGCTCCCGGCGGGTGGGAAAACGCCGCTCGCCGGTGAACTGCTCCTGGTTCCACCCCTCGCCCAGAAGCCAGCGGCCGGAGCCGGCCTCCAGCCCGGCCAGCCCCCGGCGCAGGCGCTCCTGCACCTCCGCCAGAGAGGCACAGCCGAAGAGGTTGACGGACAGCTTTGTTTTGACATAGTGGATGAAGTGCAGGTGAGAGTCATTGAAGCCGGGCATTACAAAGCAGCCCTGGAGATCCAGAGTCTCCCAGGCTCCCCTGGAAAAGCGGCGGGCGAAGTCCTCGGCGTCCGCCCGGCCGCCCACATAGGCGAAGTATGCGCCGTCCACCACGGCGGCCTCCGCCATTGGGCGGGCCGGGTCCATGGTGGCGATGGTTCCATTGGTCAGCAGCAGCATGGTGTTTCTCCTCTCCGCATTTAGTCCCGGAACGGGTCGGGATCAAAGTGCTCATCCAGGGCTGCCAGAAACTCGGCCAGCACCTCCACCGTCTGCTCCACATCGGCCAGAGAGCCCACCTCACTGGGGGAGTGCATGTAGCGCAGGGGAATAAAAAGGGTGGTCACGGGCAGGCCCGCACCCGTCTGGTTGAGCTTATCCGCATCGGTGCCCATAACGCCTGGGGTGACGGCATACTGCAGGGGGATTCCCAACCGCCCGGCGGCCTCCTCCAGCGCCCGGTTGAGAGGCGCGCTGCACACCGAGCCCTTGGCCAGGGCGGGGCCGCCGCCCAGCTTGATACGGCCGAAGCGCTGGGGGGGCATACCGGAGAAATCAGAGGTGTGGATCACATCCACCGCGACAGCCAGCGTGGGCCGCACCCGGCCTGCTGCATGGAAGGCGCCCCGCATGGTGGTCTCCTCTCCGGTGGTGGTGGCCGCAAAGACGCCCACCTTCGCCCCCTTCTCCCGGGCCCGCAGCAGAGCGTGGAGCACGGTATAGGCGCCCAGGCGGTTGTCCAGCCCCCGGCCGGCGATGCAGTCGTTCTCCAGCTCGTCCACGGCATAGGAGTAGGTGACGAAATCCCCGGGGGCGACCAGCTCCAGGGCCTCCGCCCGGCTGGTGAAGCCACAGTCGATGTAGAGATCGGTCAGCTCGATGTCGGTGCGCACCTCGCCGTTGCGCAGCAGCAGGCCCATAACACCGGTGAGCCGCTTCCGCCCCAGCACCGTCACCCGCTTACCCTGAGCCAGTGCCAGACGGATGCCGCCGGCCTTGCCCACCTGGAGGTAGCCGTCGTCGGTGATGTGGGTCACCCGGAAGCCGATCTCGTCGATATGTCCGCACAGGAGCACCCGGAAGGGGGATGCGCTGTTGATGGAGGAAATCACATCCCCCGCCAGATCGGTCTCCACCTCCGCTCCCTGCTCCCGCATGTAGGCGGCCACCTTTTTCTGAAGGGGGATCTCCCCGCCGCTCACCGACTCGGTACGGAGCATCTCATATAAAAAAGCCTTGTTCATGACCCTATCGTTCCTTTCTAACGCCGACCGGCCATGCGGTCTTCCCTGCGCAGCAGGAGCTGAAAGCGCACTCCGTCGGCCCAGTTGGAGGCCCAGATGTCCCCCTTGTGAAACTGCACAATCTTTTTTGCGATGTAGAGGCCCAGGCCGAAGTTGCCGTCCGCCCCCTTGTAGAACTTTTGAAACAGGACGTTCAGAGTCGGCTGCGGGATGGGCGCGCCGTCGTTCTCCACGGTCAGGAGGTAGCCGCCCTCCTCCTCCCCGGTCAACTCCATGCGGATGTAGCTGGCCGCATAGCGCAGGCCGTTTTCCACCAGATTGTCAAAGACGGTCTGGAGCGCAGCCGCATTCCCCGACACCGTGAGGCCGGCCGGGACGTCCACCTCCAGCCGGATACCCCGCTCGTTGCCCCGAAACCGCCTGCGGCACTCCTCCATCAGTCCCCGGAGCTCCACCGGCCGGAAGTCGCTCTGTTTGCCCAGCATGTGATCGAAGGAGGAGACATAGAGCAGCTTCCTGATCCCTGCCTCCACCGCCAGGCTCTCCTTCATGATGATGTCGATGGCCTCGGAGCCGTAGATGCCGTCCTGATAGGCGGCGCAGCAGTTCTGGATGACCATAATGGGGGTCTTGAGCCCATGGGACACACTCTGGTAGAAAAACTCCTCGTCCTCGTTGAGCTCCACCACATTGCGCTGAATCTGTGACAGGGTGTTGACAATCGTCCCGATCTCGTCCCGGCGAGCCGTCTGCAAGACCGGCTCACTCCAGTTTTTGCCCTTGATGCGCTCCAGATTCCCTGCCAGCCGCTCCAGGGGCTCGGTAATGCGCCGGGCCGCCAGCTTGGCGGCGAACAGGTTTGCAATGAGCAGCAGGGGGAACAGGGCGGCCAGCCCATACCACTGTCCGGGCTCCTCCGGCCGAAGCAGGAGGAGGACGTACAGCAGGATGGCGGCCAAAGTGAGTCCCTCCGCCAGTGAGAGGCAGGCCCAGAGCTGGACGCTCAGGGGCCAGTCCTGTAGCCAGTATCTAGTCGCAAAGCGATTCATGTCTCTCCCCCGTCAGGCAGTAGCCCAGGCCATAAAGCGTACTGATTTCGATGCCGGGCAGCTTCTTGCGCAGGCGGCGGATCGTGTCGTCTACCACCCGGTCGGAGCCATAAAAGGTATAGCCCCACACGGCGTCCAGGATGTCGCCCCGCTTCAGGACGTGCCCCCGGTTAGCCGCCAGATAGAGCAGCAGGTCGTACTCCTTCACCGTGAGGCTGATACTCTCGCCGCCGCAGTAAACCAGGTGCTTTTCCAGATGGACCGTGTACGGCCCCACCTGGACCTCCGCTGTTTTAGGCCGTCCCCCCTTCAGCAACCGCTGAACCTTGATGACCAGCTCCCGCACCAGAAAGGGTTTGGAGATGTAATCGTCCCCGCCCAGCTCCAGCCCGGCCAGGCGGTCGATATCCTGGTTGCGGGCGGAAATGAAGATCACATAGCTGTTGGGATTCTTCCGCTGTACCTCCCGAAAGACGGTGAAGCCGTCGATGTCCGGGAGCATAATGTCGATCACCCACAGGTCAGTGGGCTTGTCCAGCCCCTGCACAGCATCCTCCCCCCGCAGGTAGCTGCGGACGGAGTAGCCCTCCTTCTGCAGATATTTGGTAATCAGATTGTTGAGAACGGCCTCGTCCTCCAAAACGCTGATCCACATGCCGCACACACCTCTCTCCCCAATTGCTCAGGAGCATAATACCAAGCCCGTAATACTTTGCTATTATACCATATTCCCGGGGCGGCTGGTAGAGGATGCCGGAAAGAAAGGGCGCCCTGTGCAGATGACCCTCAATATCTACTCTCACGTGGTAGATAATCGTCCCGAAGAACTCCTTGCTGGGATCTCCGCAGCCTTCGCCCCGCGTCCACAAATGGGCCAGGCTGTCCCCCCTGGGAGTACCCCCTAAACCGATTTTTCCCCCTGTTTTGCCCCCTTAAATGTGTCATTCTCCTTCCTCGTCTGTCCATTCCTGCATAGATGCGAAAAAGCCCCGAGCCGTTGTAGCTCAGGGCTTTTCCATCTTTTCGATTGTCATGTGTTGACAAAAAAGATGCAGGCGCAAAGAGATGAATTCAGGGACTATGCAGCCCAACATTGTGCAAGTAGAGGTTGAAGGAATAGAGGCCCCAGATGTTCTTGCGCTGTATAGATTTCAGGCGCAAATTATCTTCTGCGTGAACGATGGGATGCATCATGATTTTAACGTAAGAGCCAAGACCTTCGGGCGAGCGCCTTTCTCATACTTGAATCCCAATGCATGACGGATGATCTCGGGCAAGTAGAATTTGTCTCCGTCTCGCTTCAGGTATCCCTCCCGAATCATATACAGTTCGTCTTCGCTACTCAAGCCCGCATATTCAGGCAACAGCGGCAGCACTTTGTGTTCTAGCGGCAGCTTCTTCAGTTTTTCCAGGATCGGTTTGAGCGTCGTATATTCTTGTTCCACTTCTTCTACCTTTTCTGTGGAGCACGTGGAAACCGCCGTTCTGATTTCAGGTGGCATCATAATACGATCTTCATAATTGGTTTTTTTAGTAGGAGGCTCAGATGCATACTTCAAAAATCGAATGATGTCTCTTGCTTGTAGTTGTCCGTTAAAATCTGACAGCGCCGCCAAAATCCATCTGGAAGAATACGCCTCGTTTGACGATGTCTTTCCGAGTTTTTTCCCCCACAATTTTTCGAGTGCATCCTCGATTACGTTTTGCGATGCCTGGTCGATTTCGTGTATATCCTCATAAAATTTAGGATCTGCTTTGGATACCAACCATACCACCAGTCGCAGTGCTTCATTAGAAGACCACTTCAACTCTGCCTGTCCATTGGCTTGGTGAAATTGCTTGAAGTTTACGTCAACGGCGGAAAGCGCCATATCCCGCCGTATAAAGACAATGATACCAAGATGGGGATATTTTGCAATCATCTGTGCAACGACGTCTTGGCACAGGGCCCTGATTGCGGATTGCTCATTTTCATCCATGGAAATATGGGTCAGGATATCCTCCAGACCGTCAATAAGAAAAATAATTTTCTGGTTCTTTACTTCCAGCACCTGGTTGACCTCTTGCAAAGTAGTGAACTGCGGATCAACGGAGCTGGCGAGCAGGTGCTCCCAAAAAGATAGCCAATCTGTGATCTGGTTCTTTTCTCGCTCAATTTTAATAGAATTATCTGAAAAAATCCCTTTTCCAACCTTACACCCGGAGATTTTTTCATTTACGTTATCTATACATTTCTGCAATATTTTTGTGAGCTGACCTATATTTCTGGAAGCAATTACTGGTAAAAAGAGCCCGGTGGCAGAGGTATCAATCGGCTCCCCAATGCTTTTGCAAAAGGCAGTCCACTCCATGGCATCGCACATTTTTCGATACAGGAAAGTCTTTCCCGACCCCTTTGCGCCCATCACCACAGTTGTGGGGATCACGTCGTTGTACGTCCGGGAGAGGTATTTCAGCGAGGTGGTCATCAGAATATCGAAATCCGCATTGCTTTCGGCTGTTAGTTGTGCGCTGGCCATCCGATTGATTTTGGTCAGTGTTTCCTCACGACTCTCCTTCGTGATGACCGAAGTTACTGACTGCTCCGCATCTTTATAATTCTGCTGAATCAGCTCCTTCAGCTTCAGGTAGAGCCCTCGCCCGGTCAGGCTCTGGAAAATCTGCTGTAAGGAGGTCAGATGAATCAACTCGCTGGCAAAGGGCAGCTCCGTGACCACGTTGCTGGTGAACCGAGGGAGCTCGTTGACTTCTTCCTCCGTTTCATAGCACTGAAATAGTTCTGCAAAGATATCATTTTTTTCCTCCCTGGACAGTGTGTCCGGGATCATATTCAGAAAAATTTCAGGCAACACAGCGTCCGCCGTAATGTTGAGACCCTTGAGCAGGTACCTCAACAGGAATTGGGTTCCTTTGATTGACTGGGTAGAGGTGGAGCTAACAAAATATTTTTTTACCCTGGGATCCAACAGAAGTGTAGACGAATATTCACTGATTCCGGCACGGAGATCCACCAGAGCGGCGCATAGACCCATCTGCACACAGATCCTTGAGAGGACTTCAGCAAGCATATATTCTTTACCCTTGCTGTTTGCGATGCTCTCCGGAGTGGCGTACAAATCAACCAGCTGTTCCTCATAGCGATAGGTGGGGAGGAAGATATGCTCGATCTTTCTGGAGGTGGTTTCGATGGTGATCGTGGAGCGTTTTAGTTTGGAGCAGGCCAGATTGACGATTTCGTCTATATCCCTGTTGTCCTGAATCAGGGTCAGCAGATCCAGGTAACTGAACGTATCCTTCATCGTGTCTTGCTGGAGCCAGGTCATACCGGGGGCCTCAATATCCGCATCTACAATCAACAAGCGGTTAGGGCTCCGATTTTCCATCACATCTGACCACGCCTTGGCAAATGCCAGCAGAGACAGCGTCCGCCCAACGCCACCCTTATAGGAGTGAAAGGCAATGACTGGATGAGACAGATTTACCGGCGTCTGCTCCGGATAAGATGACGAGTGATACAGGACATTGGAAAATAGCGGTAATATTTTTCCTCCTTTGGAACCCCCATCATCCTCTTGAATCTCCACGGGGAGTTCCCGATCTCCAATATCCAACTTGATTTTGTGCTCTGAAACATCATAATTGGATCGAAACATGGCCCGGAGGATTTCTTCCACTTGATCACAGGCATCCGGCTTTGCATATACCGTAATATCCGTGGGGTATACATCAACGGCGGCAATCGCGCTCTCCCAAGAGGCGCGATGCAGCAAAAAATACCGTTCGACATCCTTCCAAGTATAGAACTTCATGCTATATACCCTCCCCGATCCATTGGGCAATTTCCTCGAGTGTATGATCAAATTTCGAGACAGCGGATATGTATTGCTCATCTGGTGGAATGCAATATCTGCACATTTGGTGGTATTCTTCTGGGTGAACTGAATCCCCACATCTCGTTTTTATGGCCGGAAATTTATACATTCCTGCTTTCTTTAAGCATTTCAATAATTTGCGCAAATCATGCTGGCCAAGTGCTGTTTTAACTTCACCCTGTGCATCTGTCGTTTGAATCAAGCACTCCTGCTTCATGACTTCATATTTCAGTCCGCATTCCACGCAGTATGCCAAAATGAGCCGTCGGCTCAGGTTGCTGCCGGTGCCCTGCCAGTTGGAATATGCATGATAATGCTTCTTGAAGGCGTTTTTATAATCACGCTGATCAGCTCGAAGAGACATATAGCACTCCACTTCAAAATGATAAAAAGAAATTCTTGAAGAAACAGTCGGAATTTGTATATGAAAATTATATCTGTTTATTCTGTGAAAAACAATCCCTATTTGTGGCCTGGAACTGAGTCTGTAGACCAAGCCGAGAGGATCAGCTGAAGAGGAACTCCTTCTGCCTCCGTCAAATAACACAGGATAGTCGTATGATCCTGCACCGTGCTGGCAAGGTTCAAACTCCGCTATTTACACGTTTTGTACCCTGATTTTCTCCCGTTTACAAAGCTCTGATAACACAGCTCGTAAAAATCTCTCAACCTAGTCTGAACCTGTTCAAATTGGGTGGGGCCATTTAGGTCTTCCGAGTTACAAATACTGAATTTTTTCTTGAGTGTACTCCTTTGAACTGTACAGATATATTTATATTAGTATAGTTTTTTACTGATGATTTCCAACCGCTCCTTCGGATCGAGCCACAGCCGGAAATCCGCTGCAATTTCCGGGTAAGCGCGCACGCCTCCACCTTTGCCCTGTTTAACATGGAGTCCCACAGCATGAGTCCTTCGGACCCACAAAGTCGGCGTAATGGTCAGCGAAGTGGTATGCCCTTGACGGATCAGTTCCGCGCAGACCTGGTCATCGAACTCCGCATTCTGCTCCAGTTCCCACTGGCGGAGAAACTCCAATGTATTCCGGCTGCGCATCCAGCTTTGGATCACATATCCCGGAGATTCATCAGAATACTGCCGTGCCAGTTCTGTCAGCGAGACCATTCCATCGTGGGCAAGCATTCTCATATACAGGCTGATGGTCTCGTGATAGTCCCTGACCTTTTGAGTGGTCCGCAGCTTTTCCTCATTCAGCGTATCGTAGAATCTCTCTTTGGCTGCGTCGGCCGCTTCCTCATCGACCAAGCCTCTGGCCAGAAGGGCATCGATGGCGGATTCGTATTGAAACGCCAGGCGTATGTACCGTTCGTGAAGTTCATTCTCGTTCATGCCTCACCCTCCTTTTGACCAGTATAGCAGGAAGGACGGGCTATGTATAGTCTCATCAGGCTACAAAGGGAGGGGTCTGATATCTAATTGTCTTTCTAGAATGCCCAGCTTTTTCGTAGTCTATGTTACAGCGCCGAGCCCTCTCAAACTGAGCGTCCATGTATACCTCAATCCCAACCACGGGGATATACTTTTTGTTTGCCAGAAGCTTATCCACAGCCGCTCTTGTCCACTTGGCTTTTCCCGTCGGAGAGACTATCTCTCTTTGAGCGAGCAGATCCACGATCTTGCCCAGGCTGGCTCCGGCGAGATAAGCACCGAAGATGCTGCGGACCACATCCGCCTTTTCTTCTTGCACTGTGATTTCTCCATCAATCAAAACATAGCCATACGGAAGTTTCATAAGCTGCCTCACTTTCTTAAATATCAATAAAAGCAGGTTTGAGAAGTCATCTAGTTCCTCAAATCTGCTTGCTTTTCTCATCGATATGTAATTACGCCCAATAATCAGGATTGATTTTTATATGATTTATACAACAAAAGACAAAACCTGCGTATAACGATAGTTATACGCAGGTTTTGTCTCAGTCTGTCAAAGGACCTCGCCAGCGGCGGGGTTCTTCTGGTATAATAAAGAAAAGGGGGATTGAATATGGAGAACTGGAAAAAGGATTCCCGAAAAGACATTGTTATGGTGGATGTGGATGCATTAGTCCCCCCGGACCATCTGCTCCGAAAAGTAGAAAGAGTCATGGATTATGACTGGCTATATGAGCGGTTAAGTCCATATTATTGCGCAGACAACGGGCGTCCAGGAACGGATCCTGTAGTGTTGATCAAGATGGTTCTAATTCAGCATTTGTTTGGGATCTCGTCTTTACGTCAGACGTACCGGGATATACAAGTAAACGTAGCATACCGTTGGTTTCTCGGATATAGCTTGCTGGAAGAGATTCCTCACTTTGCAACGGTAAGTTATGCCTTTTGCAAACGCTTTTCCCCGGAGCTGAGTGAAGAAATTTTTGCACATATTTTGAACAAAGCACTGAACAACCGGATGGTAGACCCAAGCATGATTTTTATCGACGGAACCCATATTAAAGCATCCGCGAATAAAAAGAAGTTCCAGAAGGAACAGGTCGCCAAAGCCGCGAAGGTGTACGAGGAACAACTTCGCAAAGAGGTATCCGAGGAACGAGAAAAACTGGGTAAGAAGGTCAACGATGACGATGATGACGAAAATAAGGGAAGTTCCGGAGGAGGAACGGTTGAGAAAACGGTGTCCAAAACCGACCCGGACTGCGGAATGTTTGTAAAGGGGGCACATGAGCGGCAGTTTGCGTACGAAGCACATACAGCCTGCGACAAACACGGGATTGTATTGGGCGTGGAAGTAACCGCCGGAAATGTCAGTGACAGTGTGGCATGGGATGCGGTATACGACCAAGTAACAGAAAAATTTTCCGAAGTCGAATTCGTGACGATGGATGCCGGATACAAAACACCTTGGATTGCAAAGAAAGTTCTGGAACACAGCAGAATTCCCATCCTTCCCTATACCCGATACAAGGGAAAGAAAGATAAATTTAAGCCTTGGGATTTTACTTATGATGCATCAACAGACAGTTTTACCTGTCCCAGAGGACATGAACTGCGGCATACGACCACAAGCAAAGAAGGGAAACGGACTTACCGCAGCTCACCCAAAATCTGCAAAGACTGTCCCTGCAGAACTGCTTGTGGCGCAAATGAAAGCGGACAGCGGATGCTCACAACTCATATCTGGCAGGAATATCTCGATTTGGTCGAACATTTGAGAAAAACCGAACGTGGCAAGGAACTCTATGCCATGAGAAAAGAGACCATAGAGCGTGTTTTTGCTGATGCAAAAGAAAAGCACGCCATGCGTTATACGCACCACCGAGGTCTGGCCCGGGTTTCTGCTTGGGTGAGGCTTAAATATGCTGCCATGAATCTCAAAAAGATTGCTATTTGGAAGTGGAATGCTTCTGATTTTGCTTCCTATATCATGATTTTTGCTCCGTTTAATGATAAAACGCCAGTCCTCGTGTTTTGAGAACTGGCGTTCTTTGACAAGCTGAGACAAAACCTGCGTATAACGATAGTTATACGCAGGTTTTGTCTACTTTGTTATGTGTTGACAAAAAAGATGCACTGGCTTCCTGTATGCACCAAAAACCAAACCGCAACCCAGTGAAGCGGTTGCGGTTTGGAAAGGAGCCGCGGACGTCATATCGTTTGCGGAGACGTGGTGGATCCAGATATGCCAAATACGAACTTGATGTGCTTTGCAGGCGAATTTATATCAACTTTGAAATTAACATATCCAATTTAACTTCTAAAACAAAAGTATGGGCATAATTGATATTGGTACATGATTTGATGTATGAATAGGTGCAACTATTATGTATAGGTAGCCTAATAATAGAATGATAGGAGAAGGCTCGATGATTTATCAAAGATATTTATATAAAGCATATTTACTTGAACTCCTCTTTACGGACATTGAAGTGATAATTGACCAAGATATTTTAAGCGAAAATAAGTTCAAAAGAATGTTCCTTGATGGGAAAAACTTGTCGTGGTATAATTTAGAAAAAGCACGGCAGGGGGATAAAAATAATGAATCAAGCTAGTTTTTTGCGCCTGGCGTTGGTATTAAGCGACGGACAAGCCATGACTTTCAAGAAAAATCTATTGAAACTTGTTAACTTGGTTTTGTTTGAGAACTATGGGCAAGATTTGACTATATCCGAAATTATCAAGAAAATCAGCGAGAAGTATTCACTCGATTTTGCGGATAATGAAATTAAATCTGCAATTTCATCAGCTCCTAGTGGTAGCATTGTTGAAGCAAGGCCATCAACAGACCCTGTATATTTTACATATTCAATTTCTCCCAACGAATACAAAAAACTTCAGGGTAAAATCATCGGAGATGCATTATTACCGTTTATTGAGCAGTTTTTAAATGAAAATCAGAGTGAAGAATTCCTTGCTTGTGCCGAACTAGAGGATGTGGTGTGTCGTTTCCTCTACCAACAATTCAATTCGGATATTCAGACTGTCCTAGCTCTAATGAATTATAGTGGAGAGTCAAATCAGTGGAATCTTGAAGTTACTGGCTTCTCAGATAAAGAAATAATAAGTCTTAATGCATTTCTAAACTGGGAAAATGCCTCTAAAAATGAATTGATTTTTAAATATGTCTCTTTCTGCTATGAATACTGCGTTATGACTGTAAAGAAAGATAAAACAGTTTTTGCTTCGATATTTAAGGGCAAAGAGTTTTATCTGGATGCAAATATCATATTTAGACTAGCTGGCTTTAATAAGACAGAGCGAAAAGATGCCGTAACTGCATTTCTCAGTAAATGCCGAGAATGTGGAGTTAAAATTAACTATTCCAACTTTACAAGCGTGGAAATTGATACCACATTGAAACATCATACTGACAGAATTAAATATCTGCTTGGCGGAAGTGCACCTATTTCAGTAGATGCGATGCAACGGCTAAGTTCAAAATATGCAAATCTTGACTTTTACGCCCAATATGTTGAATGGACAAAACAACCTCGAAATAAAATTGGGGATTACGCAGGGTTTCTCTCTGATTTAAAACGGCAGATTTCCAAGTGTACTGCCGGTATGAAATTTCAAGCATTTGAAACTTTTGATCAATTAAAAACGGAAGAGATATTTGACGAATATTCCCAAGATTTAACCGCATTTAAAGCTAAAAGAAACAAAGGAACATATGAAGGGTCAATTAAAGTAGATGTTGAGAACTATTTGCTCATGCATAAACTCACTGAAAATAGCAGATCAACAAACTTTTTTGACGAAAAGTACTTCTTTATTACTGCCGACCATGCATATATTGATTGGGCCTGCGAAAAAATGCCTGGATCAATTCCTTTGTTTGTACTTCCGAGTGTTTGGTATTCTATTATGTTAAAATATTACGGGAGAACAGACAATGATTACGCCTCTTTCTGCCAGTTTTTAAACCAAAGAATCTCTGAACCATACGATGAGTTGCAGACACAAAAAACCAAAATGTTAGCATGTGTTTTGGAGATGGATGAAAGCACCGAGATAAAAGAGGAAATCATATTTGATATTGGGCAAAGACTATCTAATGGAACAGCGATTATTGATGATGTTGAAGTATTTGTCGAGGAGTCACATTCTAGGATCACAGAAAAGAAAGTTGCTCAGGCAGTCCAAGAGGTTGAAAAAAATCATCAGAAAGACATTCGAGAAGCTAATAGGAACGCCACCATTAAACATGAGGAAGGATTTAACAAAGGTATTGCCCAAGGGCGAAATGATATACTCTATAGCCAAGCAGAGCAAATAGTACACAGGAATAAAATAATTCATATTTTTTTAATTGGTTTGGCTATACTCTCTGTACTAGTTGTTGCAAGCGCCTTGATTGCACAAGCACATACAGGAGTTGGTGTAGCCGTTCCTGTACTAACCGCCATAGGTGAAAAGCCAATTATTCCCTCAATTATTTCAGCAGCCTTTATTCTACTATCAGCCTTATTTTCTAAGCTTGGTAAATATATTTCTTTTTTCTCAACGGATATTGAGAATGTCAAAGAAAAACTGGAAAAAAAGGTAGACCGACATCAAGCAAAGAAGAAGTAAAGTATCAGTTGTCATTTGATCCAAGCCGAATTGATCCCAGGAGGCTTCTTCAAATTATGTGTAAACCTCCTGAGTGGTGTAAAATAGAAGCATTACACAGGAGGTTATACATATGGCCAGAAAAAATCGCACGCCGTAAGAAAAAGCCCGGCGGGAAAAAATCCGCGAACTGCTGCAGATGGCGAACATCGGCAGCATGGAAGACATCCAGAGCCTATTTAAAGAGACCATAGCCGAATTCATACAAGACGGCCTCATCGCACATTAAAAAATCGAACCCCATGCCAAATGGAGGAAGACTACCGAAAGCAATGGTGCTAATGCAATGCTGTTCTGAATCACACACAGGGACAGTATTTTGCTCTATGTAACCG
>ERZ791765.670-NODE-670-length-31972-cov-53.349657_pt1 | contig 31972 bp, 25 predicted proteins | sample MGYA00509949_ERZ791765 | MGnify/ENA primary metagenome ERZ791765 (study PRJEB30046, sample SAMN00791980) | human gut metagenome | study: EMG produced TPA metagenomics assembly of the A metagenome-wide association study of gut microbiota in type 2...
TTTTGGTTTTTTATTACCACTGGCTTATAAATCACGATTTTTATGTAAATTTGCCGAAGCATAGTAAAGACATAAAAATGAAGAAATACATTTTGGATCTTGAGGTGGCTTCGATTGAGCATTTGAATAAAAAGAATGTGCTGTTGAAACTTTCGTCCTCAGCCCCTTTACCTGATATCTTGCCGGGACAGTTTGTCGAAGTGAGAGTGGATGATTCACCTTCAACATTCCTCCGTCGTCCTATCTCAGTCAATTTTGTCGATCGTGCAACCAACCGGTTGTGGCTGCTTGTAGCTGCCGTAGGCGACGGAACACGCCGTTTGGCACAACTGCGGGTTGGAGATACACTGAATTGTGTGCTGCCTTTAGGGAACAGTTTCACGATGCCGACATTGCCAGAGCAGAAGATTTTGCTCGTTGGTGGTGGCGTCGGTGTTGCTCCGCTTCTCTATTTCGGAAAACTTATTCGCGATTTCGGAGCAGAGCCTACATTCCTTTTGGGTGCTCGCAGTGCAGAAGACTTGTTGGAAGTGGACGAGTTCAGGAAGTATGGCCGTGTGTTTATGACCACGGAAGACGGCACTTACGGCGAGCAGGGATTCGTCACCAATCATTCCATTTTGCAGACAGAGAGTTTTGACCAAATCAGCACCTGTGGGCCCAAACCCATGATGATGGCTGTAGCCCGTTTCGCTCATGCCAACGGTATTGCTTGTGAGGTGTCGTTGGAGAATAAAATGGCTTGTGGCGTAGGTGCTTGTCTTTGCTGTGTGGAGAAGACTACCGAGGGCAACGTATGCGTGTGTAAGGAAGGTCCGGTGTTAAATATTAAGAAACTGTTATGGCATCTTTAAATGTAAATATAAATAGTCTTAAACTGAAGAACCCGGTTATGACCGCTTCCGGAACATTCGGTTATGGTTTGGAGTTTGCCGATTTTGTACCCTTAGACGAATTGGGGGGCATCATAGTCAAGGGCACCACGCTCGAGCATCGGGAAGGAAACGACTATCCCCGCATGGCGGAGACCCCCTCTGGGATGCTCAACTGTGTGGGTTTGCAAAACAAGGGAGTGGATTATTTCGTCGAGCACATCTATCCGCAGATAAAGGATATCGACACCAATATGATAGTCAATGTGAGTGGACATTCAGCCGACAGCTATGCCGCTTGTGCGGAAAAGATTGATAGCTTGGAGCGTATTCCCGCTATAGAGGTCAACATCAGTTGCCCTAATGTGAAGGATGGCGGCATGGCCTTCGGTGTCACCTGCGAGGGGGCAGCGAGTGTGGTGAAGGCCGTGAGAGCCAAATACCACAAGACGATGATTGTGAAGCTCTCGCCCAATGTGACCGATGTGGCCGAAATAGCCCGCGCTTGCGAAGCTGAAGGGGCCGACAGCGTTTCGCTCATCAACACGCTTATGGGCATGGCCGTAGACATTGAGAAGCGTCAGCCCATGCTGAGTATCCGCACGGGGGGCTTGAGTGGCCCTGCCGTGAAGCCTGTGGCACTCCGCATGGTTTATGACGTGTACCATGCCGTGAAGATACCTGTAGTGGGCTTGGGAGGCATTAGCAGTGCCCGAGATGCCATCGAATTTATGATGTGTGGTGCTACGGCCATCGAAATCGGTACGGCCAACTTTATAGATCCGGCTATAACGAAGAAAGTGAAAGACGGCATCAATGATTGGCTCGATGCCCACCATATAGCCGATGTCCACGACATTATTGGCTGCATTTGATGCTCAGCCATTTACGCCCCGGTCGATATCTGGTGGAAAGTTCTCCGGATAATGATTGTTAAACTATTTATTCATTTTTGGTCTCTCTGTTTGCGATATTTGCAACGAACGAGCCTCTCTGCGTAAATAGGCGATTTTGGTGGCTTTTTGAAAACGCTGATAGTCAGTTATTTGAATTTTATTGACACCGACTGGAGGCCGAAACCGGGTCTGAAATGGGCCGAACGGGCTTGCAAAAGGGCCCCGGTTGCATCGCAACCGGGGCCCTTTTGGCGTTCAACTGTGGCTCTTTTGCGAGCTCGAAGAGCTTGAATGGGAATATCGGCGGACTTTTCCGGTGGCTTAAAGCTGTTTTCCCGCTCTGGTTGGCGCATTTTAGCGGATATGTTTTTGTTGATATTATTCGCCGTCATCCGGTGCCTTGCAGCGATGGCTTCCACCAATGTTGCGGTGTGTGACCAATCCACATGTCTTATTCCTTTCCCCATCAAAGCATTGACAGTTTCCCCATTTCAATATCGTATAAAACAAATTTGAGGGCGACCGAACCGGTCGCCCTCAACCAACACAAAAACTAAACTAGACTTAACTAAACAAATTTCAGACTTTCGCAAGCCTTCAATCGTCTTTGCAAAGGTAATATCTTTTTTTAGATTACCTCCTATAAATCGTATGTTTTTTATCCTTTTCTGATTGAAATTATAACTTTGTGGTCATATTTAGAAGATAATTGTCCAAAATGACCATAGCCGCCATTGCCTCAACGATAGGTACCGCCCGTGGCAGGACACATGGGTCATGCCGCCCTCGGGCATTCAGTTCAGTGGGAATACCCTCTATGGTCACTGTGTTTTGCTTCATCAGCAAGGTTGCCACGGGCTTGAAAGCCACCCGGAAGTAGATGTCTTGTCCGTTGCTGATGCCACCTTGTATTCCACCGCTATGGTTGGTTGAGGTTGATATTTTGCCATTTTGATTGATGAAGACATCGTTAAGCTCGCTCCCTTTGGCGGTTGCGCAGTCGAATCCTTCACCATATTCGAATCCTTTTACGGCGTTGATGCTGAGCATGGCCCCTCCCAGTGCTGCGTGCAGTTTGCTGAATTCCGGCTCCCCCAGCCCTACGGGGCAACCTTTGATGACACACGTGATGATGCCCCCCACGGTGTCTCCCTGCGCCTTTACGCCCGCAATGAGTTCCTCCATTTGCTTGGCCTTGGCTTGGTCGGGACATCTCACCGGATTGTCCTCTATAGTGCCAAGGTCGTAGAGATGGTAATCTTTCTCCAGTTTGATATCGCCCACTTGTGAGGTGTAGGCTGTGACGCTGATGCCCAGCTGCTGCAAGGCCAATTTGGCCAAGGCCCCTCCCACGCATCGGGCAATGGTGATGCGTGCCGATGAGCGTCCGCCGCCACGATGATCGCGCACACCATATTTATTATAATAGGTGAAGTCGGCGTGTGAAGGCCGGAAAAGTTGGCGCATGTTGTCATAGTCTTTGGAGTGCTGGTTGGTGTTTCTCACCTCAAAGGCTATCGGAGTGCCTGTCGATTTCCCTTCAAACACGCCACTGAGCAGCTCCACCTCGTCGGGTTCCTTGCGGTCGGTGGTGATTCGGCTTTGCCCCGGCCGTCTCCTTGCCAGTTCGTTTTGAATGAACTCAAGGTCGATGTCTATGCCGGCCGGAAAACCGTCAACGATTCCCCCTACCGCCTTGCCGTGGCTTTCGCCGAATGTGGTCAGTCTGAAAAGGTTCCCGAAAGTATTTCTCATTGTGGCAAAGTCTGTGATGTGGGTTTATGTTCTTTGAGTGTAGGCTTTTTAGTGATGGCATCCGCCACCGCAGTGGCCGTCGTGGTGATGCTCCCCATGCTTGCCTTCTCCACAGTTGCAATCGTCTTCACCACAGTTGCAACCGCCTTCACCGCAACCACCGCCACAGCCGTTGCATCCGCCTTCACCGCTCAGTATTTTGGCATATTCGGCCACTTCAGCAGCCGAAGCTTCATGGCAGTCTTTAATCTCTCCTGTGAAGTGAAGATGTTTGCCGGCGAGCGGATGGTTGAGATCCATCTTCACTTTGTTGTCGGTGATGTCAAGCACCCGGCCGTTGAATCGGTTCCCCTCTTGGTTCTGCAAAGGCACGATAGCATCCTTGTAGATGTGTTCTGCGTCAAACTTACCGTTGATGGTGAAGATCCCCTTGTCCAAATCGAGCACATGCTCGTTGTTGTATTCGCCGTAGGCCTGCTCGGGTGTGAGGGTGAAGTCGAATTTGTCGCCCTTGTCCAGTTCGATGAGGGCGTTCTCGAAGGCCTCAAGCGCGATGCCCATTCCGCTGATAAAGTCGAAGGGCCGGTCTTCGGTTGTCTGTTCCACCAGTTCTTTCTTTCCGTCAGTCACATCATACAGCATATACGAAGCTGCGATATATTTATTGGTGTTCTTTTCCATTTCTTTGTCTGTCTTTAATTTAACTTGCGTGCAAAGGTACTAAAAAACGTTCAGAAAACTCCATCTTTTCTTTTATTATTGCTCCGATGCCTGTCGTTAAATTATAATTGAGAAGCTTTTTCGTTTGATTTATATCAATAAAATATGCTGTTTGCGCAAACAGTGTGACAAATTGTTTGGCTGGTGACGGAATAATGCTTACCTTTGCATCGTCAAAAGGACAAAAGTAAGGATAATTTAACGGAGCCTGTCAATAGGGGCTCACAAAGAAAAGAAAGGTAAAAAGATTATGAAGAAGATGATTTTGATGGCAGTAGCATTGCTCAGCATGACTACCGCAACATTCGCAGCAGACGAGAACGCAAGTGCAGCTAATGCTGCTTCTGCTTACAATATGAACGTAAACATGAGCAGTCTTGCCGATGCTCTCGGTCTGAATATCGACCAGGTGGAGGCGGTGGCCGACATACACAAGAATTTCAGTGCCGATATGTTGAACGCAGCTTCCGCTTCGGCTGAGGATCGTCAGCAGCTTGTGAACAAGGCCATTGAGAAAGATTTGAAGTACATGCACTACATTCTTTCCAATCAGCAATATCGCAAGTATCTGCTTTTGCTCAACACCACCATCAACAACCGTGGGCTGAATAAATAAAGATTTTACGAGAGAGAATTTATGATAAAGTCGCAGACTCTGCAAAGAGTTTGCGACTTTTTTGTTGTTTTTATGCGCCAATGTTTGTTTTTATCATGTTTTTTGCCTTATTTTGCAACATGATAAAGAGGTTATTTTCCTTTGTATATGCTTTTTCGGTCGGTTTGACGATGGCTTTCGGGCAGCAGGCCGACTATGGCAAGTTGTCGCCTTGGGTGCAGGATATTGTGGCCGAGCAGTGTGAACGTCCTCTCCAACGTGTCCCGGGGCGGACGGCCAAACCTGTTGACAATCGGCGGCTCACGGCCTTTGTCCGTCTGACTGACAGCCTGTCAGTCTCTGCGTTTGCCGACAACGATTGCCGCTCGCTGGCCCGTTTGGGGGATGTCCACATTGTCAGCATTCCGCTCGGGCGCTTGGCGGCATTGTCTCTTCATCCAGATGTGGTGCGCATCGAAGCCCGCCAAGGCTCCAGCATCATGCTCGATGTCACTCCCGGGTTTGCCAACGCCTTGCCTGCCTATGCCGGGACGAATCTTCCACAGGCCTACACCGGCAAGGATGTTGTCATGGGAATCATGGATATTGGCTTCGACCTTACCCATCCCACCTTTTTTGATGCTTCCGGAACCGACTATCGCATCAAGGCCCTTTGGGACCAACTCACCACCGACACAGTGGGCAGCCGCTTCACGGTGGGCAACGACTATGTGGGGCGCGACCGCCTGCTGGCCTATGGTCACTCGCGCGACGGTCTTGACCAGACTCATGGCACCCATACTACGGGCATCGCCGCCGGCAGCGGTTACACCACGCCCTACCGTGGCGTGGCCTACGAGAGCGACATTTGTCTGGTGGCCAATGCCACGGGAGAGAATGCGCGGCTCATCGATTCCGCTGATATCTACAAATATACTCTTGCCACTGATGTCCTCGGTTTTAAATACATCTTCGATTATGCCAAAGCTGTGGGAAAGCCCTGTGTCATCAGTTTCAGTGAAGGCTCGCCTCAAGATTTCCGTGGTGACGATCTGCTTTACTACTATATGCTTAGAAAACTCGTTGGCCCCGGACGCATCATTGTTTCCTCAGCGGGCAACAATGCGCTGAACAACGGTTATATCTCCAAGCCGCTTGGGGTGAAAAGCCGTGGTGCAGTGTTGCGCTCCGACCGCCAGAATGCCAAACTTACACTGCGCACAGCCGGTAGTGTGACGCTGCGTCTGGTGGTTGTTGGTGAAGCTACGGCCGACACCATAGCCTTTTCCTCAGCCGATGTGCGTTCCAGACCGGCTTCGGTGTTGCGCGATTCGCTTCCTTTGCCGGGTGGTCAGTTGGTGCTTTCGGCCCGTGGTTATAGAAATGTCTATGACTCCACGCAGACCGTGGTCGATGTAGAACTGACTCGCCCCGCCAACTTCAATGCTAATCCGTATATCACGGTTGAGATGGTAGGGGACAATGCCCAATCCGAACTCTATGCTGCCGGCATGAGAGGCACCCACTTTAAAAATCTTGAAGGCATTGATGGCCTTGACGGTGCAGAAAACACCCACAACCTCAATTCTCCTTCCACCTCGCCCGATGTCATCTGTGTGGGGGCTACCTCTCATGTCAGCTCCTATATAAATATGTATGGTCATCTCCGCACGGTAGACTTTGGGGCCAACGGGCTGCGTAGTGCCTATTCCTCTCAAGGCCCCACCTATTATGGCCGTGTGAAGCCCGATGTGGTGGCTCCCGGCACCAACATCGCTTCTGCATACAACAGTTTCTATTACGAAAGCCATCCTGATGCCTACGACAACAAGTATAATGTCAAGACGACCGTCGATTTTCAGGGGCGCACTTATCCGTGGAGCTACAATTCCGGCACCTCTATGGCCTCTCCCGTTGTGGGTGGGGCTGTGGCCCTTTGGCTTCAGGCCAAGCCCGATTTGACTCCTCGCGAAGTGATGGCCCTGCTCAAGCGCACTTGCACGCACCCCGATCCTTCGCTCACCTATCCTAACAATGCATACGGCCGTGGGGCAATTGATGTCTATGCCGGTCTGCTCGATCTGCTTGGACTCACCGGTGTGAAGGGGCTCTCCGGCTACCAACCCGCCGGGGCTCGTATTGGCGTGGATACAGAAGGCGTGCTCACCATGCGGTTGGATGCCCCTGCGCCCCACCCATTTACAGTGCAGGTGTTCAGCGTGTCGGGCGCAAAGCTCCTCTCCGCCACCATGCCCGCCGGGCTCACTGCCTATCGGGTGTCGCTCGCCGGCCTGCCCCGCGGTGTCTATGCCGTTCAGCTCAACGGCGAAAAAAGCATCAAAGGGTCGTCGCTTGTGAGGAGATAATCCTGCTTTCCCTATTCCCCATTTGTAGGTATTTATGCCAAACCCTCATTTTTAGGTATTGCATGGATGCAAAAAAACTCCTATCTTTGCACACGTAAACGATTAAGAGATACGTAAAAGATAGATTAGTTATAGATTGTGATTAGTCGTAGTCACTAATAAATATAAGAAAGTTAGATAAATCTTGTTCGCAAAATTCATAATGTTTTTGTATAATATGTAATAGGCTTGTCGTGAGATAAGCCTTTTATTGTTTTATGGCTGATTGTCAGTTAGTTATAACTATAGGCAGTAGCCGGAGACATTTAGGCTGAAATGGCTAAAAAGTGCCCCGTAAAAGGCGTTTAAGAACCATTTTAATAACCATTTCGGGGTATGAAACAACTATTGTATAATGTGCGTTTCAATTTGCGGACAAGGAAGGCCAACAAGCCGACCTATCTTTATTGCGTGGTTTATGCAGATGGCAAGCAGTACAAATTTACTACCGGTGTAAAGGTGTTGCCCAAGCAGTGGGACAATATCCGGCAACTTGCTGTCATTAGCAATGTGCAAAGCAAAATAGACGATTACAATAAGCCTTTTTACATTGGAAGGATAAATTTTTATCCAAATTAAACATTGGATGCAGATTTTTAATTATCTTTGCAAGTGGATACCAAGTGCATCTGTGTGTAGGTGTGCGTTATAAAGGATTCAACTTTTGAAAAAGAGCGTTTGACATATATCCGAAGTCTGAAATCTGGACAATTTCAACCAATGGAGGATATGGCAATAATGCTCACGCTGGGAATATTGTACCCTTAATCAAGGGCGTGATATATCTTCAGGCGTGGGCTATTGTCCATTACCCCATTGGTAGGCTGTCCAGAGCCTCAGACTTGGTAGTGGCAATAGTTCCCACGCTTTTTCTTATAAATAACTGCTTACTTCTGGGAAACAGTCGGCAAGTAATATCTTTAAACCATTATGGAGACAAGTAAGCAAATGCAATTCCTTGAATTATACCGCATGGTTATGGCAGACGGTATTGCACATCCAAAAGAAATGGAAACTCTCTATCGTATAGGATTAGAGAAATATGGGCTGACCAATGAGATTATTGGAAAAACCATATCGTTAGGCGGATCATCTACTATTATTCCAAAACTGCTTGAAGAACGAATACAAATTCTTTATGAAATGGCATTAATTGCATGGGCAGATGGCATAATAGAAGAATCGGAACAAAATTTATTGCGCCGGTATGCTTTAATGTATGGCATCAAAGAAGAGCGAATAGAAAACCTCATAAAATTTCTTTTCTCGAAGGCACGGGAAAATGCCAACGAAGATGAAGTTATAAAGTCTTTAGGAAAATAAGAAAACATGGAAAGCATAAAAATGAAAATCAGCGATCTTTTCAATCACGGTACTTCTACTGTAACCCAACAGGTTGAAAGTATCGCTACGCAAAATCCAAATAACAAGCAAGAAGGAGAAACTTACCATCATTGGGGATTAAGGGTCTGCGCCATAGCTAATGGTAGCAATTTTACTTTAGTGCCTTATTTGCATAATGTCTATAACTATATCCATCATGAGCAAGTTCAAAATGGTTATTTACAAGAACAGCAGCATAAAAACTTAGAATGCCAAATAGAACAGAAAAGAAATGATATTGAATGCCTCAATAAAAAAATAAACGTTTGTAAACAAGCACAATCTGATTATAAAGAAAAGATCGATGAACTAAAAAATGAAAAGACCAATTTACGAAATAAGGCTTATGAAGTAAATAAAGATGCTAAAATAAAATTAATCCTTGGTCTTGTCATATTAATACCTCTTACGATATATTTATTCTTGTTTTATAGTTCGACCTTTTACTCAGCTTTCTTCAAAAATTTTGGAGAGGGTGCGAATTTAATGAACTCCATGTTTGATGCTAATGCCTTGAGTAAGGCCTTAGAAACAAGCATAACAGAACTCAGCTTTGTCTTATCTGCTCCTGTCATTTTTATGGGACTTGGCTTTAGTCTCCATTTCTTTACCATTCAGAAAACATGGACGAGATATATAAAAATGGGAGCTATTCTCTGTATTACTTTTATTTTTGATGCCATATTGGCATATATGATTGGTAAGCACCTCCATGAAATGCAAGTTATTATAGGAACTGCAGGATTAGATAGCACTTATGGACCAGGAGATGCCATAGGAGATATCAATACATGGGCTGTAATTTTCTGTGGTTTTATTGTCTACATCATCTGGGGTATCGTTTTCGATATGTCTATGAGTGCTTATGATCAATTAGATCTCAATAAAATTAATATCAAGGTAATCAATCAAAAAATTGAAGAGTTCGAACAACAACTGCATGAAGAAAAAATAAAAGAACAATCTCTAAATAATGAAATAAACTTGCTCAATAACACAATTAGTACTTTAACCGCTCAAATAAGCAACGAGATTATTATAGATAAAGCAGCAATACGCACAGAAATGACAAACTTCTTTGCTGGTTGGATTGCTCAAATGAGCGTACTCGGAAAAACAAACGTAGACCAATCATCTGCCAACAAGACTTTTGAAGATACTTTAATTTCATTATCCATCTAAATACAATCAAATTATGCAAAAAGTAGTATTAAATTTTCTTATCTCTATTATTTTACCGTCTTATTTGCTCACTGTTTCTGTAAGCTGCAATAACCAAAACAAAAGCAGGCAAATAATAGAGAAGCCTTTAAATATATCTATTTTTTTAGATTTATCAGATCGCCTGATGAGAAACTTGGAGCCGTCACAAATGAGCCGTGATACAGCTATTATAGGTTATATCGCAGATTATTTTAAGTCTCATACTTTGGGGCCTCAAATTTTACAAAGTAAGAATAGCATCAAAATATTCTTTTACCCAGCTCCACACAGTTCTGATATAGCTACACTTGCAAATGAATTAAGTGTAAACATGGAACAATACAAAGGAAAAGATAAAAGAATTGCGCTCGAAAAGATGAAAGCTAAATTCCAAAATAATTTAACTCAAATTTACAATAAGACAATATCCGAGAAAAATTGGATAGGTTGTGATATTTGGGATTTCTTCAATAGTAAAAAAGTAGATTCACAATGTATCAAAAAAGGTGCAAGAAATATATTAATCATTCTTACAGATGGGTATCTATTTGATCAGAATAACAAAATACAAGAAGGAAACTCTTATTCATATATTCTTCCGCAAACATTACAACAAAAGGACGCTTCACTCTTGGTAAAAAGAAAAGGATTGGATAATTTGGAAGTTAGGATTCTTGAAATTAATCCATATACTAAGGAACAAGGGTACAAAATGATCCCTATACTTGAGGAATGGCTGAAAGAGATGGGGGTAAATGAAAAAGACTTAACTGTTGCAGAGACCGACTTACCTACCAATACGTACACGGTCATTAAAAGTTTTTTCCAACAATAATGTTTTGCCCTGTTGGTGGTATTAATTCTCTATAAGAATCAAGTGTTGAAAGTTGTGCATATCATTGAATTTTATTAACTTTTCGACATCAGTCGATTAAATGTAATTTGATGTATGCGCAACTTTCCTACAATGCTTGTAAAATACTCGATATATTTCATTGAAATAGGTAAGCATGTGCTTAATAAATTCTGCTAACTGGCCATTTAATGTACTAAAAGAAATATGAGAAAATATGTATTGTTCCTTTTATTATTACTAACGCTTGATATCCTTGCACAAAGTAATCAGTCATTAGTAAAGAAAGTTGTCGCTTTATTAAATAGTGTTATTCAAGAAAATGATGAAACTAACGATTGCATCGCCATCATGGATGTAAGTACAGGCAAGTTGGTGGCGAGTATTGGCAATATAGAAGAAAGGCAGCCCACTAAGCTATTCACTCCCATTGCATTGTTGGCTTGTATGGAATCGGGACAGATAAAGGTGACTGATACGATAGATACGGAGGAGGGTATTTATATCAATGGCACAGATACCATCAAAGACCATAATTGGAGGCGAGGAGGATATGGTGTAATCTCTGTAGCTGATGGGATTGTCCGTTGTTCCAATATTACTACACGGAAAATGATAGAGAAGTCATTTAGACAGCAATTGGATTATCAGCTACAATTAGAACGAATGGATATTCATGGTATTGAGAATATAGACAAATTGTATTATGGTGCAAGCCCATTGCAAATCTTAGCGCTCTATAACATGATAGCCAATAATAAAATCAAGGCTGATTTTGATAATGTGAAAGCTGTCAGACAGGTATTGCGAAACAATGTTGTTGAAGGGTTGGGTAGATTTGCTGCTTCCAAGCAAGTTGAGATTGCAGGGTATGAGAGGATGTTTGTGCGGCTTGATAGTATCAACAGAGCTGATTTTTGCGGTTACTTTCCTGCAGGTAACCCTAAATACACAGCTATTGTGTCATTGGAAGGGAGAGACGGGTTGGAATTAAAAAGAAGTTGTGGATCTTTATTCCGTGAAATTGCGGAATTGTTGATAAAATAGAAATAAGAGCATAGGGGGCCTCCTTTATACTTGTTTTTCTAAAAACGAATATGCTTGTTATAGGCCTTTAAAAGCCTTACACATATAAGGCACTCTTTTGTAGCTATGGATACGAAAAAAGGGAGCGTGTGCGCGCTCCCTTTGCCGGTGCAAAGATACGATGCGGAAAGTGGGAATGTAAATGAGGGCGGATATTTATTGACAAAATAATGAGGAATGCCGGTTGCCGGGTGGAGTGGATTCCCCGCCGTCACCGTGGGGAAATAAAAAGGGGACATTCTTTTGTGTTTCCCCCGAATTGCATTATCTTTGCATTATGAAAGTAAAAATAGACTGGAAGAAAGCTGTCATCTTTCTCATTGTGGCAGGTGGATTGTATTTCATCTTTGAGAGTTTTGCCATGGCGCTTGGCATCATCCTCATCCTTTTTGTCATTGATTATTTCATCGCCGATAAGATGGATGACCGCCGGCGTCGGAAGAAACGCGAAGAGGAATAGCGGACGGCAGACCCGAAAGGAGATAGGGTAGAGGCGTCTGTGATGATGTCTGGAAATGAAAAACGGATATGGATAAGCTGATAGAACTATATACAGAGTGGGCCGGAGCAGAGCCGGCCGGAGTAGAGAAATTGCCCGTACAGGGGAGCAACCGTGCATACTATCGTCTCACGGATGCCGATGGCATGAGTGTTGTGGGCTGTGTGGGAACCAGTCGTGATGAAAACCACGCATTCATCTACTTGGCACGCCATTTTGCCAAGCGCCGGATTCCCGTGCCCAAACTGCTTGCCGTGAGTGGCGATGAACTGCGCTATTTGCAGGAAGACTTGGGAAAGCAGTCGCTCTTCGATGCCATCCGTGGGGGGCGCGAAGCCGGAGGACGATATAACCAGCGGGAGAAACGCTTGTTGGTGAGTGCCATACGAGAACTGCCCAACATACAGTTGCGTGGAGCGCGTGGTCTCGACTGGTTCAACTGCTATCCGCAGCCGGAGTTTGATATCGACAGTGTGCTTTTCGACCTCAACTATTTCAAATATTGTTTTCTCAAACCCACCGAGCTCGATTTCCACGAACTCAAGCTCGAAGCTAATTTCCGCCTTTTTGCCAAAGACCTCACTTCCGAGCCGATGGACAGCTTCCTCTATCGCGACTTTCAGGCTCGCAACATCATGCTGGATGCGAACGACCATCCTTACTTTATAGATTTCCAAGGCGGACGCAAGGGGCCTTTCTATTATGATTTGGCCTCTTTTCTCTGGCAGGCATCGGCCAAATATTCCTTTAAGCTGCGTCGCGAATTGGTCTACGAATACTACGATGCGCTGAAAAACTACACCGAAGTACCCTCCGTCCGCCATTTCGTCAACCGCTTGAGCCTGTTCGTGCTCTTCCGCACCTTGCAGGTGCTCGGGGCCTATGGCTTTCGGGGTTACTTCGAACGGAAAAAACATTTTCTGGACAGCATTCCGCCCGCTATCCAAAATCTACGTGATGTCTTGAAGATGGGGGAGAAGGTGTTCCCTTATCCCTACATGTTGGAGATGCTTCGTCGTCTAACCGAACTCCCTCGGTTTGCCCAGCTTGAGCAACCAGCGGTGAACCGCGCCGACGGTTTTCGGATAACGGCTCAAAACATTTATCGTGCTCATCCGCAGGACGGGCCTGCCACCTATTCTAAATATGACGGCAAAGGCCCGTTGGTAGTGCGCGTCTACAGTTTCTCCTATCGCAAAGGTATTCCTGAAGACCCGTCCGGCAATGGTGGTGGCTACGTGTTCGACTGTCGCAGCACCCACAATCCCGGCCGCTACGAACCTTACAAGAAGTTGACCGGACTTGACGAACCGGTTATCCGCTTCCTTGAGGACGACGGCGAAATCCTTCAATTCCTGGAAAGCGTATATAGGTTGGCCGACCATCATGTGAAGCGTTATATCCAACGTGGTTTCACGAGCTTGATGTTTTCTTTCGGCTGTACGGGTGGCCAGCATCGCAGCGTGTATAGTGCCCAGCATTTGGCCGAGCATCTTCACAATAAGTTCGGAGTGGAAGTCATTGTCAATCATCGCGAGCAGAATATTTGTCAAGTGCTTGAGGCAAGATGACAGATTATGATAGGAGGTGTTGTAGGAAACGGAATGTCTCCAAGAAAATCATTTCACGACTGTAGCATTTGTGGCGATAACGGATAATTCGGAGTGGATGTACAGCTTGTCTTTTTCGAGACGGCACACATATAAGGTGGATTTCCGATGACAATATCAAAGCCGTCTTTCGCTCGATATCCCAGACTGTTAAAAAAGTATAATGGCCGGGAAATGGTAATTGGCAAAAGGGGGTAATTGACAGAAAATCATTACCTTTGCAACCAATTTGGAGGAGTTGCGATTTCATGGAAGGTTTGAGGAAACTGCCGATATGAACTTTGCAATATAATTCATTTCACAACAAACATAAAGTCTAACTTTATTAATTAAAATTATTTATTCACATTATTTATGTCAGATTTAAAGAACGTAAAGCCTTTGGATGACTTCAACTGGGACGAATTCGAGAATGGCGCAAACGCCAATGTCAGCAAGGAAGATCTTGCTAAGGCTTATGATGAGACTTTGAACGAAATCAGCGAAAATCAGGTGGTAGAAGGCACTGTGATTTCTGTTGACAAGAAAGAGGTTGTGGTGAACATCGGCTACAAGAGCGATGGTATCATCCCTGCTTCGGAATTCCGTTACAACCCTGAGCTCAAGGTTGGCGACAAGGTTGAAGTCTATGTAGAAAACCAGGAAGACAAAAAAGGTCAGCTGGTACTCTCTCACAAGAAGGCTCGTCTCAGCAAGAGCTGGGAACGTGTCAATGCCGCTCTTGAGAACGAAGAAGTTATTCAGGGCTACATCAAGTGCCGTACCAAAGGTGGTATGATTGTTGATGTGTTCGGTATTGAGGCTTTCCTCCCCGGAAGTCAAATCGACGTTCACCCCATACGTGACTACGATGTATTCGTAGGCAAAACAATGGAGTTCAAGGTTGTTAAGATCAATCAGGAATTCCGCAATGTCGTTGTTTCCCACAAGGCCCTTATCGAAGCTGAGCTGGAAGCACAGCGCAAGGAAATTATCTCTAAACTTGAGAAGGGCCAGATTTTGGAAGGTACGGTAAAGAACATCACTTCCTATGGTGTATTCGTTGACCTGGGTGGTGTTGACGGCCTGATTCATATCACCGACCTTTCTTGGGGTCGTGTGAGCGATCCTCACGAGGTTGTTGCCCTTGACCAGAAAATCAATGTTGTTATTCTTGACTTTGATGAAGAGAAGAAGCGCATTGCCCTCGGTCTGAAGCAGCTCACTCCGCATCCTTGGGATGCACTCAGTGCAGATCTCAAGGTGGGCGACCACGTAAAGGGTAAGGTTGTTGTGATGGCCGACTATGGTGCATTCGTAGAAATAGCTCCCGGTGTGGAGGGTCTTATCCACGTTTCTGAAATGTCTTGGAGTCAACACCTTCGTTCTGCTCAAGAGTTCATGAAAGTAGGCGACGAGGTGGAAGCTGTTATTCTCACACTCGACCGCGATGAACGCAAGATGAGCCTTGGTATCAAGCAGCTGAAAGAAGATCCTTGGGAGACCATTGAAGTGAAGTATCCTATTGGCAGTAAGCACACCGCCAAGGTTCGCAACTTCACCAACTTTGGCATCTTCGTAGAATTAGAAGAAGGCGTTGACGGTTTGATTCACATCTCAGATCTGTCTTGGACCAAGAAAGTCAAGCATCCTTCCGAGTTTACCACCCAAGGTGCCGACATCGATGTTGTTGTCCTCGAAATCGACAAGGAAAACCGCCGTTTGAGTCTCGGTCACAAGCAACTTGAGGACAATCCTTGGGATACTTACGAGACGATATATACTCCCGGTTCCGTTCATCAGGGTACAATCACCGAACTTATGGACAAGGGTGCCGTTATCACTTTGGCTGAAGGTGGAGAAGGTTTTGCCACTCCCAAACATCTTGTCAAGGAAGATGGTACTCAGGCACAACAGGGTGAAACTCTCGATTTCAAAGTTATTGAATTTGTAAAGGAGACTAAGCGCATCATTCTTTCGCACTCTCGTACATTTGAGGAGGGTAAGGATGATATCAAGCCTGCAAGAAAGCAGCACAGCAACAAAAAGAGCTCCAATGAGACACCGACTATCAACAATGTTGCAGCCGGCACTACTCTTGGCGATCTTGATGCACTTGCCAAACTGAAAGCAGAGTTGGAAAAAGGTGAGTAATCACCAAATCTTGTATATTAAATCAGGTAGGAGGTAAACACTAATTATAGGTGTTTATCTCCTACTTTCTTTCATGTCTGTCGACATCCCGCGTCGCTATACAGGCAATGCTCCATCATTGTCATGTATTCGTGGCCCCCTCCCGATATAATGGCTTTGTCTTTATTCTTATCCCGACTTCATTTACACTAATTGTTCTGAAAGACACCGAACTTTCACTTGTATGGTCAAAAGCTTCAAACTAAACGACATCGCAACGGTACGCTATTCAGTGCGGGACTCTGAATAAATACCGCTAAGCAAACTCGTATAATCAACGAAACGGTCAGAAAGGATAGCCCACGGCAAGGTGTATGCTTTGAGCATCGTGGAAGTTTTTGACATTATAAAAACCGCTTCGTCCGGTTTCGTAGGGCACATGCAGGCCTACCCCCCAATCAAGACGGATGACGAACATCCCCATGTCGTAGCGGATGCCGACACCTGTACCGACGGCCATCTGGCGAAAGAAATTCTTGAATTCAAACTGTCCGCCCTGACGGTTGTCATCTTGGTGGAGCGTCCATACATTGCCGGCATCAAGAAAAAGAGCACCATAGAGGTCGCCAAACAGTCGGGGACGATATTCTAGATTAGTCAACACTTTCACATCGCCGGTTTGGTCAATATAGGAGAATCGGCCTTCGGAAGGCACATACTTGCCGGGACCGATACTCCGCACATTGAAGGCACGCACACTGTTGGCTCCACCCACATAAAATTGCTCGTAGTAAGGGGCCTGAGAGGCATTGCCATAGCTCCACACCACGCCCACATTGGCATGGGCGAGGAACGAGGAGTGCTCGGAGAGCCGCCACCGCTTGACGAAATCAGTTTCCACCTTAAAGAACTGTGCGAACGGATTTTTAAACATAGTTTTGTTTTTCCGACTCCATTTTTCTCCAAATGCGGCATAGATTCCGCTGACAGCATTGCCCGCTTCGCTCACGCTGATTTCCCATGTGATGGGGTTGCGCAATTCGGATGGGCTGATGTAGCGATAGGTGTAGCTCATCTTGGGAATAAACTGGTCGCGCATGGAAATTTGCAAATAGGGATTGGCCAACAACAAACTGTCGAAAGCGGCGGTCTTGCTCTGCATGTATTCGTAGGAGAGGGTGAGTGGACTGAATGTATGATGAGAACTGGCCGTAGTCCACCAGTCGTAAGTCAGTTCGCCTGACACCACATGACGCTTGAAATAGTCGGCCCGATTAAGCACATTGGTTGACGCCTTGAGTGTGGTGGTGGGCGTACTATAATATTGTCGGGGACGGCGACGAGGACGAGCCTCACGACCAACTATGGTGTAAAAAAGACTACGCGGGGTGAGCAAGCGGGGCATGACAACAGAAGCGTCAGCGCCATACTCATAAGAATTGAAGCCACTGGATGAGCCTTCACTTTTATGTCCGGTTTGCCATTCATACTGTCCATGCACATTGACATCCAACTTTTCACCTCCATGGAAGGCATTACGCTTGGTGAGACCCAACACCATTTCAGGTCCCATGCGACCGGAAGTCTTGCCTTTGGCGTTGGCTTCGACATAAAAGTCATAGGGACGATCGAAAACCAAGTCGAGGGTGAGATCGAGACTGTCACACGTGGCTGATGTGTCGCGTGGTGTGAACGTGAGAGTATTGTAGCTGAAAAGGCCCATAGACTGAATACTCCGACGACTCTGCTCCTCTTTGTCGCTACTGTAGGGCATTCCGTGATGCAACTTCACATCGCGCAAGATGGCTCCCAGACGGATGGGAGGACGGCGCCCGTTGTAGCGGACTGTAAGAAAATGCCAACGGGTGGAATCGCCCAACTCTTCCATTATTTGTTTGCGGAAATTGATGTTGATATTACCAATATACCACTTATGGGTGGCACGCGGACTGAGGCTGTCGGCCATAACGAGACGCAGGGCTACCTTACCCGGCACATTGACAGTGTCGGCCAGATAGGAGGCATAAGAATTGTTGTAGTAGTAATAGCCGTCACCACGAAAAAGTTTGGTGATGCGCCGGCGTTCCGACTCAAGTGTCGAGACACTGAAAGGATCACCCTTGTGCAACAAGGCATTGGCATGTGTATGGGTCATCAAGCTGTCGGTGGCCGAAGGAAAGTTCTCATACACCACCGTATCGAGTGTCCATAGGTGGCCCATGTCTACTGTATAGGCTATCTTTGCTTTCTTTGGATTATGTCCCGTAAGGATTTCGTAATTTACCTTGCCATTGAAATAACCAGACTTTTTCAGTTGTGATTCGGCAATGGAAGTGCGGAGCTCGGGCCTCACTTCTCCCACCAGCTTGGGACGGGAGCCGAAAGTCTTGGCTATCCATTTGCCCATACCATTGTCAGATTGTGAAAAGGCATTCCACACCCAAAGGCGGACGGGAAATGGAGTGCGGTAATAACTGCTCCCAAACAAAGCTCCGTTGGGAGCAGAAGCAAGCACATATTCCATTTCTTCTTGTGTGGAAGTTGCATGGTTGTTGGTCTCGTAGTTGACGTATGTTATCTTTTTTAATCCTGTGAACAACTGTTCACCTTCAGGAATGGCACTGGTGGTGGAACACGACGCCATCAGGGCTTCCCCCAACACCATCGCCATAAACACATAAATATAATGTCTGAATTTCATTTACTCGTCATCTGGTTATCTGTTCTTTTGCTTTTCCGGAACGGTCATCGCCCCACTTTTTACAGTATCTTTGGAGACTTGTATGGGGGGCAGTTGTGACTTCTCTTTTCTAAATCGGAAAATATCTCTGAAATGTAAAAGCTTACGACGCCACATAAAGCCGATGCCATACTCTCCAATCCTACCTTCAAGCCAATCATAAGTGCTGTTATCGTAGAAAGCACGCAAATATTTGCTTGAGTTCTGGTCAAGACGATATTCCAATTCCACATTATCGAAAAATGAATTGTTATGGTTATTTTGGTCAAGTTCTGCACCGGTGGACACCTGTCCGCCAACTATTACACTCAGTCGGTTGTTCCACAAACGCTTGGCAAATTTGAAATTATAGTCGGTGTGCAGGCCGCCGGCAGCGTTAGTGGAATTGTCGACGGTCATACCCAGATCAAAGCCCATAGAGCGTATGGCCGACCCGGCAATATTGTTGATTTCGGAATTGAGGAAACTACTGAGGGCACTGTTCATCGAGAACGAGCTTGTGTTGCCGTCGACAAGATACATGCCTGAAGCCAACATTGTGATGGCCACTTTTCCACGCTCCTCCACCGACATGGTGTTGAGTTCGTCTTGAATGGACATATCATTAGGTGCTGAGATGATAAACTGAATGCCGGGATGGGTGAGGGTCTTTGAGAGTTTAACACCACACTCGAAATCGACAGACCGCCCTGAGCCGGTTCCACTATTGACAGAAGCCTTGACTTCTTCCGTGGCTGTGATGTTCAGTTGCGGGTCGTAAGGATCACCGGTAAACTCAATGCGACTGCCGTCCTGAATACTGAAAGTCTTGAGTGGAATTACAGGCAACGAATATTTCATCTTGCCATTGTTAAGCGTATAGCGGCCGGTGAGCTGCAGATTGTCGGAAGGATTGTACGACATTCTAAGTTCTCCACCTCCCATCAGATCGATATAATTGGAGTGGTCGGCATTGAGTGCACAAAGGATATGGGCCGACTCATCGATACCCACACTCATCGCCATGTCAAGGCCTTGGGGCTTAGGCCGGGATATGGGTTGAATCTTCTTATCTTTGAAATTAATGAACTTCACCAGTTCGTCAAGTTGATTGTCGGTGGTGAGTTCCGACTCCCGAAGTACGTAGGTCATGTCCGTAGTTCCCAACACATCAAGTCGTCCGCGCATCTGCAAGTTGTCCAATGGACCGCGCATCATGCCGAAAAAGTTCACAAAAGCCTTGCCGTATGCTTCTGAGCGGTAGTTCTCTTTGGCGGCTATGAGCTGGAAGTTTTCGGCCCTCATCCGCACATCAAGCACCATGCGATCAAGATTGGAAAAGTCGAAATCGCCTGCGATGTTGAGCGGGCTGGAGTTATTAGCAAACATCTCGAAGTTTTCGAAGAGCAGATGGCTGCCCACAATGCGTACAGGGTCGTTGGCAAAGCGCATCTCTACGCCATAGGGAATACTGAAGAGGTGGGCGGAATCAAGGTAGACTTCACCGTTTACTTGTGGTTGCTTCAAAGAGCCTTTCACGTCAAGTTCACCTTCTCCATATCCTCGCAGACCCATCAACTGGTTGGGAATGAAGCCGTTGACAAAATGCAGTGGCAAGCGTTCGAGTCCAATCTTAGCATCAAGATAGCCGTCGCCATCAGAGCGATAGGTTCCTTGAAGGGTGCCCACCTCCTCGTCTTCATACAGCAGCCGCCCGTCTACATAGTGACTGCCGTCAGCCTTTGGCATATACACAAATTCGGAACTGACATTCCCCACCGGAGAATGTTCGTAAACAAGATTGTTTATTGAAATATTGGAAGAAACTGAAAGCTCTTTTGCCGTTTGAATGGCATGGAAGTCGCCATCCATAATGCCCGAAACATCCGGAGTGTAAGGAATCACAGACAGAATTTTATCCAAATTGAATTGGTGAAGACTAAGCGTCACATCTTGTAAGGCATCGGTATTGTCATCATTGGTGAACACATCCACACCGGCTCCGTCGGAGGCCTGCAACTGCAATTTGGCCGAAATCCGACGGTTGTCAGCCAGGAAGAAGTAGTTGTCACTATTAGCCTCAAATCGTTTGTATCCTAAAATCGGACTGGTATCGGTGAGGGAGAGACGCACCCCGTTGGCCTCCATCGTGGCAGCCATCCCCACATCGAGCCCCAGCCTATTATTGATGTCGAATATACGAGTGCGCAGGTCGGAACCTGAACGTCCCAAAGTGCCTGAGACGATGGCTTTAAAGGTATATTGGGGATTGTTCTTGTTGTTGATTACTTGCAGATTATAATTGAGCACACTGTCATTGGAGGAGAAGAGGGCCCTGACGGTATCCAACTGCACACCGGAATAGACCAAAGAGTCGACAGACAAATAACCGTCAAGTCCTTTCTGCGGCGAGGAAGTCAAATCGGCTCTGACTGACTTGTAGAAACAGCCATAACGCTCAAGTATATGGCAAATGAAATTGTCTCGCCCCGTATCAAGATAGATGCGCACAAGTGGAAAACGATGACGCAAGGCTATCTGGTCTATATGGCGGGCCTTTAGTTGAATTTGGAAGTCGTTTGACAACCGGGTAAGTTGGGATTGCAGGTGGCGATAGCCGCCACGGGCATCCATATTGAGGTGGAAGTCACCACAATCGACAACGGCATGGGTGGTGTCGCGGCGGGTAAGCACATCCATGACCACGTCTTCCGGTCGGTAGGCCATGCTATCAGTCCACACGGTGATATCGCTCACAAGCCCCCGCACCTGATAATAGTCCTTCATGTCGCTGCGCACATCAATGTGTCCACACAACGAAGCTACGATGGGCGTGTCGCTGATGCGGAGATGAAAGAGGTCTATTTTGTCGAGATCGGCCGACACCGTTGCTTGCAAGTGCTTTACATGGGTGAGTGCCTGCACACTGAGCCGCCCCTTGAGTAGGGCGTTACGACTGTCTATGAGAGCGTTGATGCGTCCACGCGCCACGCGGGCTGTGGCATCGATATGGTCTAAATTGTATCCTCCAAAGTTGAATTGTTCGATTTTTGCATGGGCTGTGAGGCGTGTCTTGGGGGAGAATAAATCGGTTCCCACGCCCTCTGCTTCCACATAGCCGGTAAAGGGATGGAGTCCTTGCCGAGGCAAGAAGTGTTGTAAGGGTAGAGCGTGGACTTGGAGCTTGGCTTGATAGGCCATGCGCGGGACATCCATCCGGGCCGATCCGGCTACTTGTCCGCCACCTTCACGAGCGATGAAACGAGCAGCATAGCATTGCCCGTCGACGCTAAAACTTCCCTCAGCTCCAATACCTCGAGGAATGTTGATTTGCTTCATCAATGCCGGATCGAGCAGAGATGTAAGGAATGCCAAATCAAATGTTTTGGCGTCAAACTTCACCTTAGCTCGCATCTTATCCACCGAAGTGAGATTCCCCGCCCATCCATCGGCTTTGAAACGGAATGCTGTCGGAAGACTCACTTGCAGCCCTGCAAATGACAAATGGCGCAGATTGCCTTTCATGGAACCGTCTATGCGGAGCGGATAATTAGGCCAACGCCGACGGAAATCCGTTGGCATGTCACTGAGAAAACGCATGAGGTCTTGTTTGCCGATAGAGCCGTGCAGAATGGCACGGAGACGGCCGGGAGCTGTATCGGCGAAAGTGTTCAATTCCATATCCACATCGGCCTTCACAGCAGACTCGGTGGTTTGTACTTGCAGGTCGGGTAGTCGTAGGCGGATGCTGTCAAGCAACAGTGTACCTGTGAGCGTTTTCACCTTAATGCCGCTCTTTTCACAAAAGTGGCCTTTATGGATGCGGATAGCCAAGCGCGAATCGCAATAGCTGAACGAGTCGGCCTGCAATTCCAAACTGTCGAGCAATAAATGATTGAAGTCGAGCCCTTTGGTCGCTGTGGCAAAGTTATTGTCGTAAGCCGCATGTCCCCCAAGCCAATCGACTTGCCCCACCTGATAGAGTCCTTTATGCAAATCAAGGAACACACGTCGGGCATCGGCCTCTGTGAAAAGCGTATTCACTTTGAGGGTGTCGCCGGGCAAATGGAGGGTGAAATCTGTGTTGCGGAGTTTAAGATGAGCAATGTCGATTTTCCAGAAGTTGGTACTCGGAGTCGTATCTTGCTTTACGGTGTCGCTCAACTCCACAGACAACCATCCGTTGGCCACTAAAGCGTCATCTACCCGCACTTTCTCTTTCCCCCAATCTATGCCGTGGGCTTTTAGTGAAAGACGGGAAAGCTCACCCTTAATACGCGCTTCATGGATGAAATTGGTGGTGTTGACCTTCATCTTTCTGAAGTCCAACTCATCCACCATGACCTGTTTGCTGAATAACGGCAACACCTGCACATCGACAACGAGCTTGGCTATATCGGCCACCGTATCTTTTATCTGCGGAATGGAGTCATTGCGACGGACAACTTTGATGCCTTCCACGCCCAAATCAAGAGGAAATTCAAGATTCACATGAGACACAGAGACCTCCATTCCCATTTTCTCAGAGGCGTATGAGGCAACCCGCTTTACCGCCCAATTCTGCACAGGAGGGAGATAAACCAGTATTGCAAGAAACAGAAAAAAAAGCATAGGGGCCAAAATGGCGCCCCCAATCCATTTCAAGGTTTTCGTCATAAGCCACACAGGAGGTAATCCGCTAAATGGGGATAGATGTTATAATACTTGCAAAGTAAATAAAATTTGCGGATATGAGAAAATAATAATGCAAGTTTTTTATATGAAGAACACTATTCCGGAGAGAACGCCTTCCATAAAGCATCGGCAGGAAGCGGACTGACAGCGGATATTGTTTCTTTCGAAACCGGATGCACAAACTCTACCCGTCGTGAAAGAAGGGAGATGCCTCCATCGGGATTGCTGCGGGGAAAACCGTATTTCAGATCACCCTTGATGGGGCAACCGATATGTGCCAACTGGCAACGTATCTGATGATGGCGTCCCGTTAGGAGATTTACTTCCAACAGACAATAATGCTCGGAACGACTGATGACATGATATTTCAGAACCGCTTTCTTGGAATTGGGCACCTCATGGTCGTAAGCATAACTTTTATTCTGTTGCTCGTTGCGCACAATCCAGTTTTCAAGCGTCCCTTCTTCATGCATTGGAGCATCTTTCACGATGGCCCAATAGGTCTTGTGTACATCGCCGTTGCGAAACATCATGTTGAGCCGGGAAAGGGCTTTTGAGGTCTTGGCAAAGACAACCAGCCCGGACACGGGGCGATCAAGACGATGCACCACGCCGATAAACACATTACCCGGCTTCTGATACTTTTCTTTGATATATCGTTTCACGGCCTCGGACAAAGGCTCGTCACCCGTCTTGTCACCTTGGACAATCTCACCGCTTTCTTTGAAAACGATGATCAAATGATTATCTTCGTAAACTAGTTTCAAATCTCAATGGAATGATTAAAAGAGATTTCCCCTCTTCGCAATCAAAGAGAGGAAATCCCTATTATTTGGAAATAATGTATTGGCAAATTACATATTCATGCCGCCGTCTACCTGAATCACCTGACCGCTTACATAGCTCGACATGTCAGAGGCCAGATAAACAGCCGTGTTGGCGATATCTTCCACATTGCCGCCACGACGGAGTGGAATCTTGCCAATCCATTCCTTGCGAATGTCTTCAGGCAATGCCTGGGTCATGGCTGTATCAATAAAACCGGGAGCGATTGCATTGGCGCGGATGCCCTTGGGGCCCATTTCCTGGCCGACACTCTTGGCCAAAGCAATCATACCGGCTTTGGAGGCGGCATAATTGGCTTGTCCGGCATTGCCATGGACACCTACCACGGAGGCCATATTAATGATGGAACCGCCACGCTGACGCATCATCAAAGGCACACAGGCATGGATGAAATTGAAGGCACTCTTCAAATTCACAGCTATCACTGCATCCCACTGCTGTTCTGTCATACGAAGCATGAGGCCATCCTTAGTGATACCTGCATTATTGACGAGGATATCTATCGATCCAAATTCTTCCTTCACCTGTTTCACCACTTCTTCGGTTTGGGCAAAGTCGGCAGCATTGCTCGCAAATCCCTTGGCTTTCACACCTTTGACAGCAATCTCTGCCTCAGTAGCTTTCCCGTTCTCATCAATCACGAGATCGGTAAAAGCAACATTTGCCCCTTCTTCGGCAAACTTCAATGCGATGGCCTTTCCTATGCCACGTGCGGCACCTGTAATCAAGGCCGTCTTACCTGTCAGTAATCCCATTTTCTTTTCTTCTTTTTATTTAATTTATGATTGTCTATCCATTGATTGGATTGTTCTGTTTCTACAGCTTGAAGCCCGACTTGCCCAAAGCACCATAAACGACCTTGGCCACAAGAGGCTTGCTCGTTTCTTCCGTGAGTCCATGTCCCAAACGTCCATAGATGAAAGGCACTTCAAGACCTTTAATGCAATAGTGGGTTATATCGGCAACCAATTCCACATTCTCAATATCGAATTCGCCGTCGGCTTTTCCTTCGGAATATACCTTTCTGAAAAGTTCGATCTCGTCTTCATCAAAATTCTTCCGTACCTTTTCCACCATCCAAATATTACGGAAAAATTCTGCACGAAGATTGCCATTCCTTACCACTGTTTCTTTAATCATGCTCAGATGAGTATAAATCAGCTCTATGATTTTATCCTGTGGCCGTATCTTTTTGGCTGCCACTTCATCCAACTTGTCGGAAAGTCGTTCCAACTCAGACTCGATTACAGCATAATACACATCTTCTTTCCTATTAAAATAGGTGTACAATGTGCGACGTCCCTTCCCGGAAGCAAGGGCTATATCATTCATAGTTGTGTTGGCCACACCGTTTTTAGCAAATAACTGGCGTGCGACATCAACCAACTTTTGGCGAGTTTTGGAAATGGACATATTATTATAATTCCAACGTCTTTTCGGTTGCACATAAATATAACTATGTGCAAAAATAAGTATTTCAACTGGAATATGCAAATAACTTGATGCGCAAAACATCCATTTTAGCAATTTTTAGTGTGTTGGTTCAATCGGTGTTTGATGGGGAGAACTCCGGATAGAATAATTGTTAAACTATTTGTTCGTTTTTGTGTCTTAACCGGCTTAAAGACGGTTAAGACAGATGCTCCCCACGGCAGGGGCAGAAAAAGCCTCCTTTATGGAAAGGGGAATTTTTAGGTCTAAAAAAAGGAGTACACGAGAACTTCCTTTGTTATAGCAAAGGTAAGATGAATATATCTTTTTTGCAAATGTGTGGTGAATATATTTGGTAAACTTAGGGGGGACTGATGCTTTGTTGATACCCGACCTCAGGAAAGTCTTTCCGACTCCTTCGGCCTTACTCTGCGCTTAAGTCGGAGACCATTTTGCGATACATGGCATATATGTGAATACGGCTGATATATCCTTTCAGTCGGCCGTCCACATCGGCCACCGGTAGTTGGGCGGCATCTGTCTGTTCAAATTTCTTCATTACTTCCTCCATCGAGTCATTTTCTCCCAAAACAGCGGATGGCTCTTGCATGAGTTGGCGCACGGTGAACCGGTTGTAAAGTTCGGTGCGGAAGATGATGTGGCGGATGTGGGTGATGTCGATGATGCCCAACAGCGTGCCGGCATCGTCGACTACGGGCAGGAAATTGTTGTTGCTTCGGCTGATTTCATGCACCAGACTGCCCATGGGCAGATCGGGCTTCACGGGGTGGTAATCTTTCTCTATGACGCTCTTCATGCTCATCAGGGTGAGTACGGCGCGGTCGGTGTGGTGGGTGATGAGCCGCCCCTCGCGTGCCAGTCGCAGGGCATAGATGCTGTGGGTTTCAAAGATGTTGGTGGTGAGATAGGCCGAGATGCAGACGATCATCAGTGGCATGAGCAGTCCATAGCCTCCCGTAAGCTCTGCTATGAGGAAGATGCCGGTCAGTGGGGCGTGCATCACGGCTGTCATCACGCCGGCCATGCCCATCAGGGTGAAGTTTTGTTCGGGAATGTAGGTGCCCACCTGATAGGTGTTCCAAAGGCGGGAGAAGAAAAAGCCGGCAAAGCCTCCGATGAACAGAGAGGGGGCAAATGTACCGCCGCAGCCGCCGGATCCGTTGGTGGCCGAAGTGGCAAAGACCTTCGACAGCACCACCATGCCCACGTAGAGTAGGAGCAGATTGTCGTGGCCGTAGAACAGTGAACCGTTCATGATGGTGTTCCAGTCGGCAATGGTCTTGCCGCTCAACAACACATTGACAGCCGAATAGCCCTCACCATAAAGCGACGGGAAAAGGAAGATGAGCGTGCTTAACATCAGCCCTCCGCATACCAACCGAAGGTAGGGGTGCTTGGCCATCTTGGCAAACATGCCCTCGCAGGCTGTCATGCCCCGCATGAAGTAGAGTCCGACAAATGCACAAAACACGCCGAGGAGGATGCAGGGTGGCGTACGCTCTAACTGCCAGCCATTGGTGAGTGTGAAATCGAAGAGGGAGGAGTTGCCCATGAAGATCACCGAAAACACAGTGGCCGTGACACAGGAGATGAGGATAGGGAGCAGCGAAGCCATGGTGAGATCTACCATCAGCACTTCGAGGGTAAACACCAGACCGGCGATGGGGGCCTTGAAGATGCCGGCAATGGCAGCCGCGGCACCACACCCCACGAGGAGCATCAGCGTCTTGTTGTCCATCTTGAACAGCTGGCCGAGATTGCTGCCTATGGCCGACCCGGTGAGTACAATGGGAGCTTCGGCACCCACCGAACCGCCGAAACCGATGGTGAGCCCCGAGGCAATGACGCTCGACCAGCAGTTGTGGGCTCGTAGGTGTGACTGTTTGGTGGCGATGGCATACAGCACACGCGTGATGCCGTGAGAAATGTTGTCTCTCACAACATATTTGATGAAAAGATAGGTGAGATAGATGCCAACGATGGGGAATATCAGGAACAGCCAGTTCGATGAGTTGGCCCTCATGCTTCCCGTGAGCAGTATCTGGATTTCGTGAATGATGCTGTGCAGGATGAATGCTGCCACCGAGGCGAGCACACCTATGGTGAACGACAGGATAAGAGTCATCTGGCGGGTGGAGATGTGGGCCGCCCGCCAGCTGTGCAATCGTTCAAACATGGTGCTTGTTTCCATCCTCTACTTTCTGATAATGGTTACTTCTCCATTTCGGCCCAACTTGATGATGCTGCTCGGTGTGTGAGGTTTGTGCTCCTGCCTGCGACTCCAGCACACATAGTCTACGGCCTCCACTACTTCTGGGGCAATGTCGCAGAAGTTTTGCGCGGCAGGCTGTCCGCTGATATTGGCACTGGTGCTGACGATGGCTTTCTGCATGCGGAAACACAGTTCTTTGGAAAACTTCTCGTAGGTGATGCGCACGGCCAAACTGCCGTCTTCGGCTATCAGGTTGGGGGCCACGTTGACGGCATCGTCAAGGATGATGGTTGTGGGCTTGCCCCCCTCGGCGGTGGAATCGACAAGCTCCCATGCCACAGAGGGGATATTGCGGAAATATTTCTGCATTCGTGCATCGGAGTCTACCAGACAGATGAGTGCTTTCGAGTCGTCACGCTGCTTGATTTGATAGACTTTAGCTACAGCTTCCGGATTGGTGGCATCGCAGCCGATGCCCCAAACAGTGTCGGTGGGGTAGAGGATGACTCCCCCTTTGCGCATACACTCCACTGCATTCTTGATATCTTCTTGTATAGTCATAGTTTCTTCTTTTTGTTTGGTTCGGGCTCTTTATAGTTTGTGGAAGCCCGTACCGTTGTCGGTATATTTACAGTTTGGCGGCAAAGCCGTTAAGGAAATCTTTGGCCGCCATGCGCTTTTTGCCCGCCATTTGAAGTTCGAATATCTCCAGCCACTCGTCCCGGCAGGCAATGAGCAGCCGTTTGCCCTCTTGGTGAACTGTGCCGGGCGTGGCAGCTGTGGCCTCACCGGTTTTCCCGGTCTTGAATATTTTAAGTGGTGCCTTGGTCGGAAAAGACACGTTGTCGGTCCAACTTCCAGGGTATGGACTCAGTCCTCTCACGAAGTCGTACACCCTCTTGGCCGGTCGGTTCCAGTTGATGCGGCAAGTCTCTTTAAATATTTTGGGTGCCGTGTGCAGTGTGTCGGTGGGCACATTGTGGCCTAACCACTCTGCCTGCGCTGTCGAAGCTACGGTTCCGTTGCCTGCAAGAAGCCTGTCTACCGTCTCTACGGCAGTCTGCGCTCCAAGTTCCATGAGTCCGTTGTAAACATATTCTACATCGGCATCATCGGGTATGGGGAAGTGCCTTTGCAGGATGATGCGCCCCGTGTCGATGTCTTTGTTAAGGAAAAAGGTAGTGACACCGGTCTCCGTCTCGCCGTTGATGATGGCCCAGTTGATGGGGGCCGCTCCACGATATTGGGGGAGTAGTGCGGCATGTACATTGAATGTGCCGAAACGGGGCCTACTCCAAACGACTTCCGGAAGCATGCGGAAAGCGACCACTATTTGCAAATCGGCTTTATAGGATGCCAACTGCTCTATAAAAGTCGGATCTTTCATTTTCTCCGGCTGCAATATTGGCAGCCCGTGGGCAAGTGCATATTTCTTTACTTCTGATGGCTGTAGGGTATCTTGATGTCTGCCCACCGGTCTATCGGGTTGTGTCACCACAGCCACTATATTATATCCACCCTCATAGAGTCGTTTCAGAGTGCCCACGGCAAACTCCGGAGTGCCCATGAAAATAATGCGTAAGTCTTTTTTCTCCACGATCCTTGAAATGACAAAATGTTGTATACAGCTAGGAATTATAAGCTGGTCTCAATGTTAGAAGCAACGAAAACGGTAGCCGACGGTGAACTGTGCGCCCATGTTGCGGGCTTTGCCGAGGGCTTGCTTGCCCCGTTCACTTTTTCCCAACTCCTTGACCGATACGGCATAGCGGGCATCAATGAAGAAGTTTTTGACGAGGAAAGTGAAACCTGCCGGCACCATGATGTCGCCGCGATGGATGTCCGATTCTATGTTGCGCTTGTCCCCTTGGTTGGTATCCCAATCGGCGGTGGCCGTAAATTCACGCTTGAGACCGGCTCCTAAATAGACCCCCAAACACTTTGCTGGGTAATATTTAAAGAGGTAATCAATGTTGAGATAATCAAAGGTATAGATAAATTTCATGGGACTACCATCTGTATTGGTTGAATGGCCGGAATTGTCATCGGCATTCCCGCATGACAGGTGGCTCCAATAGACTTCAACATTAGAGGAGAACTTGGGTGTGACATATACTTCGAGAAAGATACCTGCTACCGGTCCTGGTTTCCACGAAGCATTAAGAGAGGTGAGTGTAGAGTAGTTGGCACCAATCTTGGGGCCGACGAAAATATCCCATTGATTTCGTTTGTCCTTATATTTGAATGTCGACTGAGCGTTGATAGTGATTGTCGAAATCATGCACAATAGCATGACTAGAAGAAACTTTTTCATATACATCGAATTTTATGTTGCAAAAATACGTCAAATCGCCGATATAAACAAATTTTGCCCTTTCTTTTTCTTTCTTTTCGCAACCTTTGTCCTGCTGCCAAACGCGTTTTGTTGTGTACTTGGATGTCGTTTTCTGTCAAAACAAAATGAAAAAGGGCCGTTCTTTTTGAAGTTTGAAAATAATTGTTTACCTTTGCCCCTCACAAAGAGAATGGTTTTGAGTTTCTGTTCCCTATACAGTATTGACATCAAGATGATGGTCTGAATTGTAAACGCATGAGTGTTAAAAAAACGACATCACACGGTGTCTGTTAGTTGTGGTTGAAATAATCTTGCTTATGGAGGAGCACTCGAAAGTTGCACTGATATATGATTTTGATGGAACGTTGTCTCCGGGCAATATGCAGGAATTTGGCTTTATCCAAGCCATAGGAAAGGATAAAGATGAGTTTTGGGCGAAGAACCGGCAACTTTCTGAAGAGAATGATGCCAATGGCATTCTCTGTTATATGTATTTGATGTTGCAGGCCGCTTTGCAAAACAACATCTCGCTCAAGCGTGAGTCGTTCCGTCACTTCGGTTCGAAGATAGAGCTTTATGAGGGGGTGAAGGGGTGGTTTAAACTGGTTGGAGACTACGGCAGGTCTATAGGGCTTGATGTGCGCCATTATATCAACTCTTCAGGATTGAAAGAGATGATAGAAGGCACGTCCATCGCCCATGAGTTTGACAATATTTACGCCTGCTCCTATCTTTATGATGATAACGGTTCTGCCTATTGGCCGGCTATAGCAGTTGATTATACGACGAAGACGCAGTTTTTGTTCAAGATCAACAAGGGCATTGAGGCCGTCAGCGACGATATTAAAATCAATGAATATGTGCCGGAGAATGAACGTCCTATCCCTTTCACACACATGATATATTTCGGTGATGGAGAAACGGACATTCCCTGCATGAAGATGGTCAAGGAGCATGGAGGACATTCGATAGCCGTCTATTCAGACAAACGGAAAGAGGCCACGGCCCTGAAACTGATAGACGAGAATCGTGTCAATTTTGTTTGCCGGGCCGATTATCGTGAATCTGGTGAGATTTATCATGTAGTCAGGCGTATTCTGGATAAGGTAAAGGCCGACTGCGAATTTAACAAATTGTTACGGGTGCATCATGATAAAATAGCGAGTGAGTGAGCAGAGAGTACCTGTATTGATAGTAAGACTCAAAGTTATAATATTTAAATGAACAAGATATGGTTTTGTTAACACTTTTTGGAGGTATGTTTGAATACATGACATTGAGATTGTGGGTATTGGGAATAATCCTTCCTTTTGTCAGTGCAATGGTTATCACGGCTTTGGTTCATCCCGTCATCGTCAAAATGGCATTGAAGAAGAATATGACCGACGCCCCTGATTATAGGAAACTCCAGAAACAACCTGTTCCGGTTATGGGTGGTCTGGCTGTGTTCTTTGGTGTGGTTGTCGGAGCCGGGGTAACGAGCATGTTCTTTAACACCTATGCTTTGTTTACTTGCGTTGTCGCATTGACGGTCATGATGTATGTTGGCATGCTCGACGACATGGTGGGACTTAGCCCCATTGTCCGCATCGTCTTGGAAATAGCTGTCATTGCGTTTGTCGTGAAAATGGATCTGACCAACATCAATGACTTTCATGGGCTTTTCGGCATTGGGAAACTCCCGGTTTATGTATCTTTCCTCTATAAAACCGAAAATAAAAGCCCTTCCAGGTAACTCAAACACC
>ERZ791765.679-NODE-679-length-31387-cov-18.274065_pt1 | contig 31387 bp, 31 predicted proteins | sample MGYA00509949_ERZ791765 | MGnify/ENA primary metagenome ERZ791765 (study PRJEB30046, sample SAMN00791980) | human gut metagenome | study: EMG produced TPA metagenomics assembly of the A metagenome-wide association study of gut microbiota in type 2...
ATTCGCATAATATAGTCTTTTTCGTCTGTGAAATACATTTTTCACCTCCATAACTTCCAATTTGTCATAATCATTCTATCATACCGTTATGAATAAATCATCTCATGCAAAACAATTTCTTCTGCCCGGTTGTGAATGTTATTGCAACGCCGCACCCATTCCATTTGTTGGGTTCGTTTCAATTCCTCGGTCACGCCCTCGGCATCTTTCATCTGCTCCATGATGGTGTCTAACCGTTCCTGTGCCTGTTCGTTCAGGTCTGCAAGATATGTCCATAACTCCCCGGTCAGTGTCAATGTGTTCAATCGGGCTGGGTGGACTTCTCTTAAATATTCCCGGTGCATCCGTCCATACTTTCCGATGGGGCGGCGTTCTTCCGACAGTTTCAAGTCCGGGATGTAGTAATCTCCGACAAGGATATAATCAATTCCGTTTTCCGTTATTCTTGGTTTCAATTCGCTCATGTTCCTTACCTCCTGTGGAAGCAGGCTCGTCTGGTACTAACTCAATCACATCGGTAATCTCACAATTCAGCGTTTCGCAGATACGGGCTAATGTGTCCATGCTGATGTGCTTTCCCTCTTTGCTCATGTTGGCAATCATATTCGTTGTCATACCAGCGGCAAGCCTTAAATCTTCTTTCCTCATATCACGCTCTAACAGTGTGTGCCAGAGTGGTTTATAGCTGATGTGCATATTGTTTTCCTGCCTTTCTATCCATACCACCGGGGCGGCTGCCCCGGCAGGAACTTTTCTCTTATTATAGCACCAATCTTGTGAAATCACAATTTATTCTTGTAGCCTGCCGCTGATACCGTCTGGATTGTGCTTTTCCTTTCTTTTTGTTCCCTTTAATTAGCCATGAACTGTTTCATACCCTGGCTTTTCGCGCCGGGGTTGTCATTGCCGTAGCCCTCCATGAGGTTGATAACGCCCCAGATACCAAGTCCGGCTCCAAGAGCAACAACGAGTGTCTGCAAAACGCCTACTGCCGAATTAAAAAATGCCATAAAGTTCTCCTTTCCTGCCGCGTGTGCGGCTGCCCGAAAAAGGGCATAAAAAACGGCGGTCAGTTTTGATAACTGCCGCGGTCGTAAGCCCGCCGGATTTGCGGCGTAGCGGTATTCAGTTGTAAGGGTGTGCGGCTCCTGCCACGTCCCATGAAGTAGGGGCGCGTATCATGTAGCCGATTGTCACATTTCGGATTGTCCCACCTCCTTAAAGTTTCGCCCGGTTCTTTTCATAGAGCTTTTCGCAGGCGGCAATGAATTTCTGTAATTCAGCCTGCCGCGCCTGTTCCTCCCGGTGCTTCTCTGCCATACGCCCGCCCAAAATCACCGTGAAACGGGGCGGCTCCTTTGGGGAACGCTCATTCATGGTCGGTGTCCTCTGGCAAGTCTGCCGCGTCAATCTCGTAGTAGTCAAATACTTCGTCGGGCTTGACGACAGCGGGGCGGCGGCGCAAATGCTTTTCCATGTCAAAGGCGTTTTTCGGGTCTGCGTCGGACAGGTATTTATATTTCGGGTGCTTCGTTATGTCGAATTTGTCCGAGAAGAACGGGCGCACCCCTCTAAGCTGCAAGATACATTTCCCGCCATCCATGACCGCGATTTCGTCCTGTGTCATAAGCTCCTTGCCTAACTTTTGGTAGTTCAGCCCATGCGACAGCTCCCGCCCTCTGGTTTCGGAAGTGTTGAAGCTGTCAATGGTTTCTTTCCCTAAGATTTCCGATATTTCTTTGAGCGTCGTTTTCTCCTTGCCGCCCAAGAAAAGGGTGGTGTCGCAGTTGCCGACTATGGTATCGGCGTTGTCCTTATAAATCGCCTTTAGCTGCGACTGGCTCTGCAAAATGATAGAAGCCGAGATTTCCCGGCTTCGGATCGTTGCAATCAACCGTTCAAACCTCGGTATCTGTCCAATGTTGGCAAATTCATCTAACAGGCAGCGCACATGAACGGGCAGCCGCCCGCCGTATTCATCATCTGCCTTATCACAAAGCAGATTGAATAGCTGCGTATAAAGGATTGATACGACAAAGTTAAAGGTGTCGTCGGTATCACTGATAATGACAAACAGGGCGGTTTTCCTGTCGCCCAGAGTGTCAAGCTCCATTTCGTCGGTTTCCATTAGCTCGCGCAGCTCCTTAATGTCAAAGGGGGCAAGTCTGGCACCGCAGGAAATAAGTATCGACTTCGCCGTTTTGCCCGCCGCAAGATTGTATTTCTTGTACTGCTTGACTGCGAAATGCTCCGGGTCTTTTTCTTCCAGACGGTCAAACATGAGGTCAACCGGGTTCTTAAAGTCCTCGTCGTCCTCGCGGGCTTCCGACGCATTTATCATTTCAAGCAGCGTCGCAAAGTTCTTTTCCTCGTCGGGGGCTTCGTACCAGATATAGCCGATAAGCGCGGTGTAGTAGAGCTTTTCCGCTTTCACCCAAAAATCCTCCCCGGATTTCTCCCCGTCGCCTTTGGTGTTGGCGATAATGGTATTGACTAACTTCAAAATGTCCTTTTCACTCCGCAGATAAGCAAAGGGATTGTACTTCATGGATTTTTTGAAGTTAATCGTATTCAGCACTTTTATCTTGTACCCGCCCCGCTGTAAGAGCTTCCCGCACTCGATTAAGACGGTGCCTTTCGGGTCGGTAACAACATAGGAACTGTGCATTTGCATAAGGTTGGGCTTTACGAAAAAGCGGGTCTTGCCGCTGCCGGAACCGCCGATAACAAGGATATTTTTATTCCTTGCATACTTCGGCTGCTTCGGGCGGCTGCTCATCATCAGCCGTTCCGTCTGGGTGAGCAGCACGTTATTTTCAAAAACAGGGTCGATATACGGCTTTATATCCTCCGCGCTGCCCCAACGTGCGGAACCGTACTCCATGCCTTTCCGGTATTTCTTCGCGTTCTTGCCCTTGAAGTAGATAATCAGCCGGACAATGACCGCGCCCGCAATGCCGATTAAAAGGTCTATCGGGTGGAAACTCGGCGCGATACTGGAAAAAGCAGCGGTAAAGCCGTCCCCAAGATGTAGGATTTTTGCGCTCATATCCAAGCCGGGGGAAAGCCGCGCCGCCTGCGCCACTTTGTCAAACAGGTAGACAAAGAGCAGATAGGGGGCGTTTAGGATAAGCAGCTTCTTGATTTCCAGCTTCATAGCGATACCTCCCTGTCCTTATTCTTGACTTTCGCCCGCTCTGCGTTCTTGCCCTGTGCAGCTTCTTTGAGGGTGGAAAGCAGCCTGCGGATAGAGGGCTTTTTCTCCTGCGTCAGCTTCTTTGCGGAAAACTCCTTGAAAGCAGCGGTCAGAACGTCAGCGTCCCGCCCCTTGAAAAAGACAAGATAGCGGGGCGGCGTTTCCGTCGTGTCCTTTTTCAGTGCAAAGTCGATACCGTACTTTCGCGCCGTACTCTCAAAGGCTTTGATATTGCCCTCGGTTATCTCAATGTTGGAAACGCCCGCGTTCTGCTTTACAAGCTGCTTTAAGGTCTGCTTGCCCTGCGGCTGTTTGGAAAGCTGCTTTTTGCCCTGTGCAAGCAGAGATTTCATAGCTTTTTGAAGCGTCTGCGCGGTCAGCTTCCCGGTCTTGATGTAAAGGGCTATGGTCTTTTCGTTGATTTCATCTTGCATTTACCGTCCTCCTTTCGCGGTAGTCAGATAGTGTTAAGGGGGAACGCCGCTTCTTAGGCTTCCCATGCGGTCAGATACGGACGCGCAGCCCGTTTAAGTCGTCGGCGCGGACACCCACAAGATACCATTCCTGCGCCGGGTTCATTTCCATGCGGGTAGGTTTCCACTTGCCCCGGACGAATACGTCAAAGCAGTCGCCGCAATGCAGCCCGCCGTAGTAGTCGGAAAGGTCAAAGCGAATGTCGTAGCGGTCGGTACGCTCGTCAAAAATCAAAGCTCCTGTTCTCTGTGCCATAGAAAAATCCTCCTTTTGTTGTTTTACAGGCTTTCGCCCTCATTGCATGAATAATAATAGTCGGGGTCGCCGTATTGTGGCTTCTTCGGTGACAGTGCGCCGCTTGCCATGTCGTGCGCCACAAGGGACGTGTAATAGTTCCCAATCGTGGACGGGGCATTGAAAAGGGCTGCTTTCAGATATTGCTTGATGTTGCGGATTTTGGTTGTGTTCTCCCGCATACAGTCCAGCACAAAGCGGATATGTTCACTGTCCAGCTTCATAAACTTTGCTTTCACCAGCTCTGCCGGGTAGTCGTCCCCGGCAACGCGGATTGTCTTTCTCCGGGTGCATACGGTTTCAAGCATGAGGTCAACGATTTCGTCCAGCCTGTCCCCGTCAAACTTCATATCCTGCATGAGAATGTCATAGTCGATATTGTCCTTGATGATCTCCCGGTAAATCTCAAAAGCTGTCTGTGGTTCCGTTTCCTTTCGTTTCCGTTCCGGCGGCTGTGCCGCTTCCCCGTCAGAGGGAGAGGGGTTAGGGGAAAGGATAGGAATGGAATGGGTACTTTGTTCATCAGTAATTATTTTTTCTTTTTTTGGTAAGTCAGTCTTTTGTATATCTTTATTTAATTGCATTGGATTTTCCGTCGTCGGTTTACCCGGTGTCGGATTTTCCAATATCGGGTTGCCCGGTGTTGGATTTTCCAATATCGGCTTATCCAATCCCGGCGGGTTGTCATCCGGCGGCTGGGGCTGCTCGTAAATGGTGTATTCAATAGCGGTCATTTTGCCTTTTTCGTCGCGCCCTTGCTGCCGTTTGATATACCCGGCTTTTTCAAGCTCCCATACGGCGGTACGGATAGCGTCGATACTTTCCCGGTTGATAAGAGATAAGCCTTTCAAGGTGTAGTCCCAATCTTCGGGAAGTGACAGCATTTGCGACAATAGCCCCTTTGCTTTTAAGGTCAGCTCCTTGTTGCGTAGGTGGTGGTTACTCATAACGGTATAGCCCTTGTTGCGTTCCACTCGGAAAACTGCCATAGCTTCATCACTCCTTTGCTGTGGATTTGTTACGCAGTAGAACCGCGATTTTGGGGGAATAGGTATCAATCCCTTGCCCGCCGAAAACCGCGCCCGCAAAGCCGCATAAATCGGGGCTTTTTCTGCCCCTACTGCGTAACAGAGGGCATGAAAAAGCGGCGTTTCTGTTCTCCCGTATCGGGATTTGAGAAACGCCGCCTGTGCGGTGCTATATATTGTTTTCAGTTTGGTTTGTTATGCCGTATAGTCTTATCCGTAGAAACTTATAAGCGTACTATTTACCAGTAAAAACTGCGTTGGACTCCGATTTTGAATTAACAATCTACGCCCATTTCTACGCCCAAATGGCATGAAATTATGTGATTTTACATGGAGCCTTATGCTCTTGCTTTTTTAAGAAACCTTGCAATCATGCGGTTTTACGGACTTACATAGAGGTATATAGATTTATGAAAAAAGACTAATTTATTACGATTCCTAATTTCATATGATTACCTTCCTATCTGTATGTGTTATATGATGGTTCAAATACGCCCGGGCTTTGGGCGGGGACGTTCTGATTCTATTACAGCTTTATTATCATATCATAAAAAGGGGGGAAATTAAAGGGGAAAATGTGAGTGGGTGGTTGATTGATAATATAGGCTTTTCTGGCAATAATAGTCATGATTGTATTTTTAAATACAGGCCACATGATGTTTAGCTGAGTGTTTAAATATTTAAGCATTTAAGTATTTAAGCATTTAAGTATTTCGGCAGTCAGGTGAAATTTGAAATTTCAGGATAGCAGGAGGTTATTAGATATGGAAGAAACAATTGTCGTTATCGGGGCCAACCATGGGGGGACGGCGGTTTTGAATACGATATTGGACCAGTTTCCGGGGAAAAGAGTGGTGGCGTTTGACAGGAACTCAAATATCAGTTTTCTGGGGTGCGGTATGGCGCTTTGGATTGGCGGGCAGATTTCAGGGCCAGAGGGGTTGTTCTATTCCAGTAAGGAGGCTTTTGAGGAAAAGGGCGCTGTCATTCATATGGAAACAGAGGTTACCAGAATTGATTTTGACGGGAAGGTTGTATATGCCAGGGGAAAGGGCGGGGAGGACTTTGTGCAGGAGTATGATAAACTGATTCTGGCTACTGGGTCTGTTCCGCTGCGCCCTGAGATTGAGGGGATGGAGCTGGATAATGTGCAGTTTGTGAAGCTGTATCAGAATGCCAGGGATGTGATTGAAAAGCTTAAGGATACTTCTGTTAAAAAAGTGGCCGTGGTGGGCGCCGGATATATAGGGGTGGAACTGGCTGAGGCGTTTAAGAGGAATGGCCGGGAGGTGGTTTTGATTGATCTGGCGGATACATGCCTGTCGGGATACTATGACAGGGAGTTTTCCGACAGGATGGCGCATAATCTGCAGGAGCACGGCGTGAAGCTGGCTTTTGGTGAGAAGGTGGTGAGACTGGAGGGCGGCAGACGGGTGGAACGGGTGGTTACGGACCAGGGGTGTTATGAGGCGGATATGGTGGTGTTCGGCATTGGGTTTAAGCCTAACACAGCCCTTGGACAGGGGAGGCTCAGGACTTTTGGAAATGGGGCATTCCTGGTGGACCGCAGGCAGGAGACAAGCGTACCTGGGGTGTATGCGGTGGGGGACTGCGCTACGGTTTACAACAATGCCATACAGGCCGCGGATTATATTGCCCTGGCTACCAACGCGGTGCGCTCCGGAATCATCGCGGCCCATAACGCGTGCGGTAAGGTTCTGGAATCCGTGGGAGTTCAGGGCTCCAATGGAATCAGCATATGGGGATTTCATATGCTCAGCACGGGAATCAGTCTGGCCAGGGCGGAGCGGATGGGGTATGACGCGGCGGCTGCTGATTATGAGGACTGGCAGAAGGCTGAGTTTATGGAGAACGGAAACCATAAGGTGAAGATACGCATTGTATATGACAGGAAATCCAGGATCATATTGGGAGCCCAGATGTGCTCGGATTATGATGTTTCCATGGGCATTCACATGTTCTCCATGGCAGTGGAGGAACAGGTGACCATAGATAAGCTGAAGCTGTTTGATTTGTTCTTCCTTCCACATTTTAATAAGCCCTATAACTATGTGACTATGGCGGCGCTGGGGGCTGAGTAAGATGGATGCCGGGAACCGGATGAAATTGGGAACCGGAATGGGGCCGGCAAACAGGGGGGATTGGAGCTGGTAAATACCTTCTTGCTTTTTATACTGCTTCGGGGTAAAATGGGAAAGTATATCACTAAGGAAGGAGATTTTTCTTTATGGAAGCAGTTACGGGAGCGGATTTGAGTTTTGTGAATCTGGGTATTACCATAGAGCATCTGCCTAACAGCATCACTGTGTTTGGGTTCAGGATTGCGTTTTACGGTATCATCATAGGGCTTGGGATGCTGGCCGGCATGGCCATTGCGTGCTCAGACGCCAGGAGAAGAGGGCAGGACCCGGATATTTATCTGGATTTTGCGCTTTACGCCATCATATTTTCCATCATGGGGGCCAGGGCTTACTATGTTATTTTTGACTGGGCTAATTATAAGGATGATTTGCTGCAGATATTTAACCTCAGGGCAGGCGGACTGGCTATTTACGGGGGTGTCATTGCGGCGGCCCTGACCCTTATCGTATTTACTAAAAAAAGGAAGCTGTCCTTTTTCTCCATGGCTGACAGCGGCGTCCTGGGCCTGATTACAGGACAGATGATCGGCAGGTGGGGGAATTTCTTCAACTGTGAAGCCTTCGGCGGGTATACGAATAACCTGTTTGCCATGCGAATCCGGAAAAGCCTGGTGAATCCCGCCATGATATCCCGGCAGCTTGTGGACAATGAGATTGTGGAGAACGGGATAGCCTATATTCAGGTGCATCCCACCTTCCTGTATGAATCCCTTTGGAACCTGGGCGTGCTGATGTTCATGCTGTGGTACAGGAAGCGCAAGAAGTTTGAAGGGGAGATGCTGTGGGTGTATTTCTTTGGGTACGGACTGGGAAGGGTTTGGATTGAAGGTCTGAGGACGGACCAGTTAAAGATTCCGGGAACGGGATTTGCCGTGTCGCAGCTTTTATCGGCTGTGCTGGTGGGCGTGTCGGCGGCAGTGCTTGTTTACCGCCATCGTCACCCGAAAAAGGGGGACAAAGTGGAGGAATCCGCCTAAGATACGCACTCATCCCCCACTTTTGGGAAACCGGCAGGAAAGTGGTGGTGAAAATCATGGGATTGTCCCCCACCAGGGGCATGAAAGGCCGGAAAAATCAATATTTTGTGTCTGCTGCGGGACTCGTCCCACATATAGAGGCAGTTGCGGAAAAGCCCGCGGCTGCCTTATTTTTTCGCATTTTTTTTATAAGATTTCCGTAAAAACTTCTTGCCATTTCCCAAAATCTGTACTATGATGGACATACAAGTGGTAGAAAGTGGTGCAAAGTGGTAGAAGATGGTTGTTAAGTGGATGAAGTGGGGGATTTCGGATGTCTCCCACAATCCTCCACTACCGCTCCGGTGTACGGCAGGTGATAAGTTATGTTCATGGGTGAGTACAATCATACAGTCGATGCGAAGGGACGGCTTATCGTACCTTCCAAATTCAGAGAGCAGTTAGGCGATGAATTCGTTGTTACGAAGGGCCTTGATAACTGCCTTTTTGTGTATGAGAATTCAGAATGGGCTGCCCTTGAAGAAAAGCTTCGCACACTGCCCCTTACCAATGCCGCCGGACGTAAGTTTTCACGTTTCCTCTTAGCGGGAGCTACCACCTGTGAAGTAGACAAGCAGGGAAGGATTCTCCTTCCGGCTGTTCTTCGGGAGTTTGCCGGAATCGAGAAGGATGCAGTACTGGTAGGTGTGGGCAGCCGCATTGAAATATGGAGTAAGGACAAGTGGATGGATGCAAACACCTTTGATGATATGGAAGAGATTGCAGAACATATGGAAGGTTTGGGAATTTAATGGAGGAATCAACATTTGTACATAAGTCCGTACTTTTATATGAGACAGTGGGAAGTCTGAATATCAAGCCGGGAGGTTTGTATGTGGACGGCACCCTGGGCGGCGGCGGACATGCCTATGAGGTGTGTAAGCGTTTGGGCAGCGGTAAACTGATTGGCATAGACCAAGACGCGGACGCCATAGAGGCGGCCGGGAAACGGCTTCTGCCGTTTCAGGACAAGGCGACCATTGTCAGAAGCAATTACGCCAATATTAAGGAAGTACTGAAGGATTTGGAGATTGAAGGAGTGGACGGGATTTATCTGGATCTGGGAGTATCCTCCTATCAGCTGGATACGGCTTCCAGGGGATTTACCTACCGTGAGGACGCGCCTCTTGACATGAGAATGGACCAGAGGAACGATGTCACGGCCGCCCATATCATTAATACCTACAGCGAGATGGAGCTGTACAGGATTATCCGGGATTACGGAGAGGATAATTTTGCAAAGAACATAGCAAAGCACATTGTAAGGGCAAGAGGAGAACACCCCATAGAGACTACCGGGGAGCTGGCGGAGATCATAAAGGGAGCCATTCCGGCCAGGGTAAGGGCAACGGGAGGCCATCCGGCCAAACGGACCTTTCAGGCCATCCGGATTGAGTGTAACCATGAACTGGAGGTTTTAGAGCAGTCCATTGATACCATGATAGACCTTCTGAATCCGGGAGGCCGTCTCAGTATCATTACCTTCCATTCCCTGGAAGACAGGATTGTGAAGAGCCGGTTCCGGTTAAATGAGAATCCCTGTATCTGTCCTCCTGATTTTCCTGTCTGTGTGTGCGGACGAAAGAGCAAGGGGAAAGTGGTGTCCAGAAAACCCATATTGCCGTCAGATGAAGAACTGGAGGAAAACAGCCGCTCTAAAAGCGCAAAGCTGCGCGTCTTTGAGCGGGGACAGTCTTAGTCAGAAGACAAGACCTTTTTCCGGTCATTAAGATACGAAAGACAGCAGGCAGCGGGAAAGACCGGCCCGTGCCGGTGCCGGCTGCCGGATTCAGACAGAAGGGAGGATAAGGTTATGGCTGCAAGGGCGCAGGCGTCGTCAGGACGCAGGAATACACGTAGAAATACCAGACCCGTGTACGGCAATGATTATGTACAGGGTTCTGCCGCACCAAAGCTAAGGCCCCAGAGCGCTCCAAAGCAGGAGACCAGGCAGGGGAAATCATCAGGCAGCCAGTCGGTCCGGAGTAATCACCGGATCCGCCGCAATCAGGAGCGTGCCATGTATATGGACCTTCCATATGTCATCATGCTTACCATTGCGTCCGTGTTTACCTTATACCTCTGTATCAACTACCTCCATGTGCAGTCCTCCATCACGGCCAGGATGCACCATATCGAGAAGATGGAGGCAGAGCTGGAACAGCTCAGGGCGGAGAACGATGCCCTGGAGACCAGCATCAATACCAGCATCGACCTCAACAAGATATATGAGATTGCCACCAAGGAGCTGGGAATGGTGTATGCCAAGAAGGACCAGGTGCTGTTATATGACAAGACAGAAAGCGAGTATGTAAGACAGTATGAAGACATCCCGGAACACTAAATCCGGGGGCCGTATGGGGAAAGGCAGCAGCGGCAGCGGGAACGGCCCCAGGGATCAGGAACAATACAGAAATGAACAACGGAACAATCAACGGGGAAAGTATTATTATCCCAAGTATATTCAAGAGAAGCTGGCAATCACCGTCCTGGTGATTACGCTGGCTTTATTTGCATTAGTCATGATTTTGTACCGGATCATAAAGGACAACAACGAGCAGTACAATAAAATCGTGCTCTCCCAGCGCCAGCAGGAGTATGACAGCCGTATCATCCCGTACCGCCGGGGAGACATTGTGGACAGGAACGGCACCTATCTGGCTACCAGCGAGAAGGTTTACAATCTGATCATTGATCCGGGCCAGATCATGTCGGACCCGGAAAACTATCTGGAACCCACGATACAGGCCCTGGTCACCAACTTTGGTTTTGACGCGGGGGAACTGCGGACCCTGATTGAGGAGCGGCGGGAATCGGCCTATCTCAGATACAATAAGGGACGCCAGCTCACCTATGACCAGAGGGTGGCCTTTGAACAGATGGCAAAAGAGACAAATGAAGCCTACCGCAGGAGCGATAACGACGCGGATGCCAGGAAGCGGGTTAAGGGTATCTGGTTTGAGGATGAATACAAGCGTATTTATCCCTATAATTCCCTGGCCTGCAATGTCATAGGCTTTACCAGCAGCGACGGAAGCGTGGGCACCGGAGGCATTGAGCAGTATTATAACAGCAGCCTGATCGGGGTAAACGGACGTGAATACGGATACCTGGACCAGGATTCTAATTTGGAGGGCGTGGTGAAGCCGGCCGTGGGCGGCAATACTGTGGTCTCTACCATTGATGTAAACATCCAGAACATTGTCCAGAAATATATTGACGAGTGGCAGACCAATGTGGGAAGCAAGGTCACGGCTGCCATTGTCATGAATCCCAACAACGGGGAGATTCTGGCCATGGGAACCAGCAATAAATTCGATCTGAATAATCCCAGGGACGTATCCGGCTATACGGAGCAGGATTTGTTTGACCTGGGGAAAAAGGAGGCAGTGGCTGTGTACCGGCGGGAAAATGACGGCGCGGTCATTACCGAGGACCAGGTGCTGGAGCATTTTTCCAGGGAAGATGTGATTTCCTACGGGCAGCAGGTGGCGTGGAACCAGATATGGAGGAATTTCTGCGTCAGCGATACCTATGAACCGGGTTCGCCTTCCAAGATATTTACCGTGGCCACCGGCCTGGAGGAAGGGGTGCTTAAGGGAAATGAAAGCTTTGAGTGTACCGGTTACCTCCATGTGGGAGACCATGATATCAAGTGTACGGCCTGGCGCAGGGGCGGCCATGGATGGCTGAACCTCCAGGAATCCCTGATGCAGTCCTGCAATGTGGCCATGATGCGCATTGGAGCCATGATAGGAAGAGAGCGTTTTACCAAATATCAGGGCATCTTTGGGTTTGGCGACAAGACAGGCATTGACCTGCCGGGCGAGGCGGACACCAGCGGACTGGTTTACAGCGCGGACAACATCGGGCCTACGGACCTGGCGACCAATGCCTTTGGACAGAACTACAACTGTACCATGGTGCAGCTGTCAGCGGCCTTCTGCTCTGTCTTAAACGGCGGTTCCTACTATGAACCTCATGTGGTGAAGCAGATTCTCAATGAACAGGGGTCTGTGGTGGAGAAAAAAGAGCCTGTGCTGGTGCGGGAGACCGTATCCCAGTCCACCTCTGATTTCCTGAAGGAGGCCATGTTCCAGACGGTTGAGACAGGTACGGGAAAGGCGGCCCAGGTCATTGGCTACGATGTGGGCGGCAAGACGGGTACGGCTGAGAAGCAGCCCCGAAGCGCCAAGAATTATCTGGTATCCTTTGCCGGGTTCGCGCCCATTGAGGATCCCCAGGTGTTCGTGTACGTGGTCATTGACACGCCCAATTATCCGCCGGGAGAGCAGCAGGCTCACAGTTCCTATGCAAGCGCTGTTTTCTCCAAAATCATGACAGAAATACTTCCTTATTTAAATATATTCCCCACCAAGGACCTCCCCGAAAATGAGGCGCTCCAGGAGAGTCTGCCGTCCTCAGAGGGCATTAATGAGCCGGCTGCAGAGGCGGAAGGCGCAGAGGAAACCGGGGAGACTCCGGCTGAGACAGAGAAGCAGTATGAGACAGATGAATACATGCCGGGCGGGGATGAAGGGGAGGGCGCGGGCAGCGGCGTGCCGGATGCAGTGCCCACCGCGGCTGAGGACAGGAGCGGAGAGGGAACAGGTCCCGAATCCCTTCCCGCGCAGGCCCCGCCCCGCAGAACCAATGAAAGCAGCGGCCAGGCAGGTCCCGGCCGGGAAAGCAGCCAGGCAGCAGAACCTTCCGCAGCGGAGGAAACTGCCGGGCAGTCTGAGTAATCAGGAGAAAGATTCATAAAATGTGACGGGCTCCAATATATTATTAACAATGATGGACACCGGAGCTGCTCATGTATTCTAATTTAACGAAACACAGAAAGAATATAGCCGTCCTGGCGCTGCTCATAGCCATTGTCATGGTGAGCCTGTCAGGACGGCTTGGCTTTCTTATGCTGTTCTGCTCCGAGCACTACAGCGCCATGGCGGAGGACCTTCACCAGAGGGAGCGTACCATTAAGGCGGCCAGAGGGCGTATTATTGACGCCAATGGGGTGGTTATTGCGGATAACAGGACGGTGTGTACCATTTCCGTTATATACAATCAGGTAAAGGACCGGGAACAGGTCATACGGGTACTGTGTGATGAACTGGACCTGGATGAGGAACTGGTGAGAAAACGGGTGGAGAAACGCAGTTCAAGGGAAATCATCAAGACCAATGTGGACAAAGAGCTGGGGGACCAGATACGGTCCTACCGGCTGGCGGGCGTCAAGGTGGATGAGGACTACAAACGGTATTATCCCTACGACAGTCTGGCTTCCAAGGTCCTGGGGTTTACCGGGGGAGACAACCAGGGTATCATCGGCCTGGAAGTAAAGTACGAGAAATATCTGAAAGGGATGAACGGAAAGATACTCACCATGTCCGACGCCAAAGGCGTGGAGATAGAGAATGCCGCAGAGGACAGGATTGAACCCATACCGGGTAATGACCTTCACATCAGCCTGGATGTGAATATACAGAAATACGCGGAGCAGCTGGCCTACCAGGTGCTGGAGAAGAAAAATGCCAAAAAGGTATCCATCATCGTCATGAATCCACAGAACGGAGAGCTGATGGCCATGGTCAATGTGCCGGAGTTTAATCTGAACGATCCCTTCACACTGAACCAGAACCTTCGAAGCCAGAGCCTCCAGGAGCTGGCTGCCGGGAACCAGGGGGCCACGGGAGCCGGCAAACAGGAGCTGTTAAACCAGATGTGGAGGAATACCTGCATCAATGATACCTATGAGCCTGGTTCCACCTTCAAAATCATCACGGCGGCAGCCGGTCTGGAATCCGGCGTGGTAAAGCTGACAGACCAGTTCTCCTGTCCCGGATTCAGGGTGGTGGAGGACCGGAAGATAAGGTGCCATAAAGTGGGGGGACACGGGGCCGAAACCTTTCTGCAGGGAGCCATGAACTCCTGCAACCCGGTGTTCATTGATGTGGGGCAGCGCCTGGGCGTGGATGGCTATTACAAGTATTTTACCCAGTTCGGTCTGAAGGGAAAGACGGGAATCGACCTGCCCGGCGAGGCAGCCACCATCATGCACAAAAAAGAAAACATGGGGCTGGTGGAGCTGGCCACGGTTTCCTTTGGACAGTCCTTCCAGATTACCCCCGTCCAGCTTATTACTACGGCGGCCTCCATTGTCAACGGAGGGAACCGGGTAACCCCTCATTTCGGCGTGGAAACCGTGAGCGCCGACGGTACATCGGTCCATAAGCTGGATTATCCCTCCGGAGGAAGAATCCTGTCAGAGGAGACCAGCGCTACCATGCGGTATGTGCTGGAGCAGGTGGTATCGGAGGGAAGCGGCAAGAAGGCAAAGCTGGAGGGATACCGCATCGGCGGCAAAACAGCCACGTCGGAGAAGCTTCCGCGAAGCCTTAAAAAATATATTTCGTCCTTTATCGGCTTTGCTCCGGCCAACAATCCGCAGGTTATGGCGCTCATTACCATTGATGAGCCGGAGGGGATTTATTACGGCGGAACCATAGCTGCCCCGGTGGTCGGAGATTTATTTAAGAATATACTTCCTTATCTGGGAATTGAGGCAGTACAGGAAGAAACTGCTGTGCACCTTTCCAATCCATAGTTGATTATTCCCGGAAAAAGACGTATACTAATTACCAAATAAGACATACATATGAGATTGAGGTGCCTTTATGATTCATGAAACCATACTAGCTATTATCATTGCATTTGCCATCAGCGCATTGCTTTGCCCCATTATCATCCCCTTCCTGCACAAGCTTAAATTCGGGCAGCAGGTCAGGGACGAAGGACCACAGAGCCATCTGAAAAAACAGGGAACGCCTACCATGGGCGGCCTGATTATACTCAGCAGCATCATCATTACATCTGTCTTTTATATCCCCGGTTATCCTAAAATCATTCCCGTGCTGTTTGTTACGGTAGGATTTGGCATTATCGGTTTTCTGGATGATTATATCAAGATTGTGATGAAGCGCTCCGAGGGGCTGAAGCCCATGCAGAAGTTAGTGGGCCAGTTCATCATCACAGGCATCTTCGCCTGGTACCTGCTTAACAGCGGGGAAGTGGGTACGGATATGCTGATTCCTTTTACGGGCGGTTTTGACGGGGGCAGCTTCCTGTCTCTGGGAATTTTCTTTGTACCCGCACTGTTCTTCATCATGCTGGGTACGGATAACGGAGTGAATTTTACAGACGGCCTGGATGGTCTCTGTACAAGCGTCACCATACTGGTTGCCACCTTTCTTACCATTGTGGCCATCGGCGAGGACATGGGCATCAGCCCCATAACAGGAGCGGTGGTGGGAAGCCTGCTGGGATTTTTGCTGTTCAATGTATATCCGGCCAAGGTGTTCATGGGCGATACCGGTTCCCTGGCCCTGGGCGGCTTTGTGGCTGCTTCCTGTTACATGATGCGCATGCCTTTGTTTATTCCCATCATAGGACTCATCTATTTGGTTGAGGTGCTGTCCGTCATCATCCAGGTGACCTATTTTAAGCGCACCGGCGGCAAGCGTATTTTTAAAATGGCGCCCATCCACCACCATTTTGAGCTGTGCGGATGGTCGGAGACAAGGGTGGTGGCTGTATTCGCCATCGTGACTGCCATCCTCTGCATGGTGGCTTACCTGGGGCTGTAGATATTAGTATCGCACGTAAGAGGCCAAAATACGGTCTCTAAGTGCTCATAACGAACCGCTGCACTAAGCTCGAAGAGACCTCGCTAAGTGCAGCGGAATGTATCGCACGTAAGAGACCAAAATACGGTCTCTAAGTGCTCATAACGAGGAGGTTAGTTGACAAATGAACCAAAGTCAGAGAGTTTTAGTGGCTGGAACGGGAATCAGCGGCATTGCCGCTGCGAAGCTGGTTCTGGAACGGGGCGGCGATGTGGTGCTTTATGACGGCAATGCCGCCTTGAAGGAAGAAGATATCAAAGAGAAATTTGACAGGGGTGCAAAGGTAAACGTGGTCCTGGGGGAGATCAAGCGTTCCGACCTGCTGGGGGTGGAGCTGTGTATTATCAGCCCCGGTATTCCTCTTGACAGTCCTTTTGTGTCCGTGGTGGACGATGCCAAGATTCCCATTCTGGGAGAGATTGAGCTGGCCTACCAGTGCGGTCTGGGGAAGCTGGCCGCCATTACGGGAACCAACGGAAAGACCACTACCACAGCCCTTACAGGGGAGATATTAAAGGCCCGCTATGAGGAGACATTTGTGGTGGGAAATATTGGCGATCCCTACACCTCCAAGGTTTTGGAGATGACTGAGGATTCCGTGACCGTGGCAGAGGTGTCCAGCTTCCAGCTGGAGACCATCATGGATTTTAAGCCAAATGTCAGCGCGATTTTAAACATCACGCCGGACCATCTGAACCGGCATGGCACCATGGAAAACTATATCCGCATCAAGGAGTGCATTACCCTGAACCAGACAAAGGAGGATGCGGTGGTGCTCAACTACGACGATTCTGTTCTCAGGGAGTTTGGCCAGAATCCGGAGCTTAAGCCCAGGGTTATCTGGTTCTCCGGCAGGGAAACCTTAAAGGACGGTTTCTGCATGGACGGGGATAATATCGTGTACTGCCAGAGCGGCCGTCAGACCGTTGTGGTCAATGTTCATGACATGCAGCTTCTGGGACGCCATAATTATGAGAATGCCATGGCGGCGGCAGCCATTGCCCTGGAGATGGGGGTTTCCATGTCTGACATTACAAGGGTCATTGAGGGCTTTCATCCGGTGGAGCACAGAATCGAGTTCGTAAGGGAGCGCACCGGGGTCAGGTATTATAACGATTCCAAGGGAACCAACCCGGATGCCGCCATCCAGGCTCTCAGGGCCATGCCGGGCCCCACCCTTCTCATTGCGGGAGGCTATGATAAGAACAGCGAGTATGATGAGTGGGTGTCCGAGTTTGAGGGCAAGGTGAGATATCTGGTGCTCATAGGACAGACCAGGGATAAGATCGCGGAGTGTGCTAAGAAGCATGGTTTCACGGAAATCATGTATGCGGAAGATATGCAGGAGGCAGTGCAGGTATGCGCCGTGTATGCGGACATCGGAGATTATGTACTGTTAAGCCCCGCCTGCGCCAGCTGGGGTATGTTTAAAAATTATGAAGAGCGGGGACGCGTCTTTAAGGAGTGCGTCATGGCTTTATAGGAGGTAAATGCGTATGGCGGGAAAGGTGCAGACGGCAGCCGGACCCTCTGGCCAGATGAGACGGCCGGCCGGGAACGGGGACCGGGTGGAGCAGCAGATGCCAAAGAAAAAGAAGAAGGCAAAGCGTTTTTATGATTACAGCCTTTTGTTCTGCATCATTTTCCTGACAGCTTTCGGGCTGGTAATGATTTACAGCGCCAGTTCCTATTCAGCGCAGCTGAGTAAGGCATATAACGGAAACGGTGCATATTTCATGCAGAGGCAGGCGGGAATCGCGGCGGTGGGACTGGTGGCCATGCTCATCATTTCCAAGATAGATTATCATATATTTGCCAGGTTCTCCGTGTTTGCCTATCTCATGTCATACATACTTATGATTGCGGTGAGCCTGTTTGGCCGTGAGGTCAACGGCAAGAAACGCTGGCTGGGAGTGGGGCCATTAAGCTTCCAGCCCACGGAGTTTGTCAAGATAGCCCTGATCGTGCTTCTGGCTGCGGTGATTACCACCATGGGAATGAAGATTAATAAATGGAAAAATATGGGATATATAGTGGCTCTGACCCTGCCCATAGCAGGCCTGGTAGCCATGAACAACCTAAGCTCCGGCATCATTGTCTGCGGGATCGCTTTTGTCATGCTGTTCGTGTCCTGTAAGGTGAAATGGCCTTTTTTCTCCATCGGTGCCCTGGGACTCACCACTTTGGCCTTTGCCGGGCCCATTGGCAAATTTCTGACCACGGTGGGACTTCTGCAGCCGTATCAGTACCGGCGAATCGAGGCGTGGCTCAATCCGGAATCCGACCCTACGGACAAGGGCTTCCAGGTTCTCCAGGGACTCTATGCCATTGGATCCGGCGGACTGGTGGGCCAGGGGCTGGGAGAGAGCATACAGAAGCTGGGCTTTTTGCCTGAGTCCCAGAACGATATGATATTTGCCATTATATGTGAGGAGCTGGGGCTGTTTGGGGCCGTGTCCATTATCCTCATATTTCTGTTTATGATATACAGGTTCATGATTATAGCCAATAATGCCCCTGATTTGTTCGGGGCCCTGCTGGTGGTGGGCGTCATGGGACACATTGCCATTCAGGTTATCCTGAACATAGCGGTTGTGACCAATACCATTCCCAACACGGGAATCACCCTTCCATTTATCAGTTACGGGGGAACGTCGGTGCTGTTCCTTTTGATGGAAATGGGAATCGTCCTGAGCGTGTCCAACCAGATAAAACTTGAAAAGTAACAGCAGGAATACCGCACAAGCGGGCACGTCCCGGCATATGCTTTAAGTAGAAGGTGTTTTCTACGGAAGGCATAGATACCAGGAGGTGCCCCATTGTCTGTCATTCAGGTTTGTGGTCTTACTCCCTTAAAGGGAGAGATATCCATACAAGGTTCTAAAAACGCCGTACTGCCCATGATGGCTGCGGCTTTACTTCACAGAGGGGTTACGGTGCTGACCAATGTCCCGGTCATACGGGATGTGACCTGTATGCTGGACATACTGGAAAGCCTGGGCTGCCGGTGCTGCCGCAAGGGGGACTGCCTTGTGATGGATGCCCGCGGCGTCACGGGGACATCCATCCCTGAGGAGTACGTCACTGCCATGCGTTCCTCCATCGTGGTGCTGAGCGCCCTGTTAGGACGCATGGGAGAGGGCAGCAGCTGTTATCCGGGCGGATGTCTCATAGGGGCCAGGCCCATTGACCTGCACCTGATGGCGCTGAGGGCCCTGGGAGCTGATATCAGGGAACGGGACGGAACCATAGAGGCCAGCTGCAGGAGGAAAGGCGGCCTTAAGGGCGCGGAAATCCACCTGTCCTATCCAAGCGTGGGGGCTACGGAACAGGCCATACTGGCTTCTGTCCTGGCAGACGGTGTGACCATCATCCACCAGGCAGCCAGGGAACCGGAAATCAGCCAGCTGTGCCGCTTCCTTAATAATATGGGGGCTGTTATCTGCGGCATGGGAACCGACCATTTGATGGTACAGGGAGTGGCCGGGCTTCATGACAGCAGCTTCCGGGTGGAGGGAGACAGGATAGTGGCCGGTACCTACGGGGCTGCCGCTGTGGCGGCTGGAGGAGAGGTCCTTTTGCGTGGTATTTGCCCGTCTGACCTTAAGGTGCCTTTGGAGGAATTCCAAAAGGCCGGCGCGGCGGTGGAAGCCGATGAAAAAAACCGCCAGATTCGGATATGCATGGGAAAACGTCCCCTTCCCCTTCTTATTAAAACAGAGCCATATCCTGGTTTTCCCACGGATTTGCAGTCGCCCTTCATGGCATTTCTGGCCACTGCCCAGGGAACCAGTTATATCGAGGAGCAGGTCTTTGAGGGAAGATTTGCAACGGCAAAAATCCTGGAGCAGATGGGTGCCGTCATACGCACGGAGGACCAAAGAGCCGTGATTGAGGGGCATTATCCCCTGAAGGGAGCTGCTGTCAATGCCTGCGACTTAAGAGGCGGGGCAGCCCTGATGGTGGCGGCCCTGACTGCGGAGGGGGACACATTCATCGGGGAATGCCATCACATTGAGCGGGGGTACGAGGACATATGCAGGGATATGGCAGCTTTGGGCGCCCATATCTGCTGGGTGGAGAAGGATTCCTGACGGCCGGAAGAAGTTCTCGCAGACGGGAGCGGTTTTATGGCAGGGGAGAATGATTTTACCAGGTGAGGTACTGTATGAGAAATTATGGTAGTAAACATCAGATAGGGGCAGGTATTGCCGCGGCAGTGGTACTGCTGCTGGCAATCCTGCTTTTGTCTGTACAGATTCAGAATGTGACGGTCACGGGAAGCGACAGGTATTCCGCCAAACAGGTGGAAGAGCTTCTGTTCACCGGCAGATGGGGGAAGAATTCAGCCCACGCTTATTTTTCGGACAAGTTCCGTCCCCACATCCAGATTCCCTTTGTGGAGGATTATAAAGTGGTTTTCCACAATCCGCTTGACGTAGAAGTGATCATATATGAGAAGAGCATTGTGGGATATGTGTCCTACATGAGCAGCTTCATGTATTTTGACAAGGACGGCATTGTGGTGGAGAGTTCGGGAAGCCAGCTGCCCGGCGTCCCGTGGATTACAGGCATGGAATTCGGCAGAATCGTGCTGCACCGCCCCCTTCCGGTGGATGATAAGAACATTTTTGAGGAGATACTGAACCTGACACAGCAGCTGTCAGTCTATGATATTGCCGTGGACCGCATCCAGTATGATTCCCACGGACAGGCCACCCTGTTCATCGGAATGATGGAGGCCACCATGGGAGATCACACGGATATTGACGGAAAGATTTCCACGCTCAACGATATCCTCAAGGCCCAGCCCCAGCTTACGGAAATTAGCGGGACCATGAAGCTGGACAACTATTCGGAGTCCAACAGCGGGGCCGGGATTACATTTAAAAAGAAGTGATTTGCCATTAATTAAGGAAGAAAGTCAAAAAATAATACCCCGCCAGTCAGGTTTTTCCTTTTTAGGGCAGTTATCTGCGTCTTAGAAAATAGTGGCATGAATCAGGTGTTGTAAAGTAAGCCGGAATTTGGTACAATGTCCATGAGTGTTTCTAAAAATATTAGGAAATGTAAAAAAAGGTGTTGATATTTTTTGTGAAATCAAATATAGTATTAGTTAGACCAGAAATCGATGAGAAATTGATATTGATGATAGAATGAAAGCATGGCTTGAAATGGTAGTAAGGGAATAAAAGGAGGATATGGATCTTGTTAGAGATTAAGATAAATGAGTCAGAGAATGCCGCCAGGATTATAGTCGTAGGCGTGGGCGGCGCAGGAAACAATGCAGTTAACCGCATGATTGACGAAAACATTGCAGGGGTGGAGTTTATTGGCATTAACACTGATAAACAGGCCCTTCAGTTTTGTAAAGCCCCCACTGCCATGCAGATTGGAGAGAAGCTGACCAAGGGACTGGGAGCAGGCGCCAGGCCTGAGGTGGGAGAGAAGGCTGCTGAGGAGAGTTCAGAAGAGATTTCACAGGCATTAAAGGGCGCTGATATGGTGTTCGTTACCTGCGGTATGGGCGGCGGAACCGGAACCGGAGCAGCTCCTGTGGTTGCTAAGATTGCAAAGGATATGGGGATTCTTACCGTAGGCGTGGTGACAAAGCCCTTCCGTTTTGAGGCCAAGACACGTATGAGCAATGCCCTGTCCGGTATCGAGCAGCTGAAGAACAGTGTGGATACCCTGATTGTGATTCCCAATGACAGGCTTCTTGAGATTGTGGACAGGCGTACCACCATGCCGGATGCCCTCAAGAAAGCCGATGAGGTGCTTCAGCAGGCGGTTCAGGGTATTACGGATTTGATTAATGTTCCAGGTCTGATTAACCTGGATTTTGCTGATGTCCAGACTGTCATGATTGACAAGGGCATCGCGCATATCGGTATCGGCAAGGCCAAGGGCGACGATAAGGCCATTGAGGCGGTTAAGCAGGCAGTATCCAGTCCTCTGTTAGAAACTACCATTGAAGGCGCAAGCCATGTCATCATCAATATTTCCGGCGATATCAGCCTGATCGAGGCCAATGAGGCTGCCAGCTATGTTCAGGAGCTGGCCGGCGATGAAGCAAATATTATTTTTGGCGCCATGTTTGATGAGAACGCTCAGGATGAGGCCACCATCACTGTCATTGCCACTGGTTTGGACGAGCATGGAGCCAATGCTTCCGTGGCAAAGGCCATGACCGGCTTTACCAGTTTTAAGACAAAGGTACCGGCAGCAGGAGCTCCGGCCGGACAGCAGGCACATGCGGCAGCACCTGAGGCAGCGGCAACCGCGTCCGCGCCTTACACCAGCAGACCGGCATCCCAGGGATATACGACCCACGGCTATAATCCGGCCGGAGGCGGCCAGGGATACGCGGCGCCTAAGTATAGCCCCAACCAGGGATATGCCGGCGGCAGTCAGAATTCCAACCCGAATTCCGCGACTGCGCCAAGCCAGCCTTTCAGACCGGCTGCTAATAAGGAGATGCAGATCAACATTCCGGATTTCCTGAAGAATAAAAGATAGGCTTTAACCATATTTGGATATTTGTTCCGGCTGTCGTGAGACAGCCGGTTTTTTCGGTTATAGGCAGGTTGGCACCAATAAAAAAGAATGCCGGGACGATATCTGTTAAAGTACGTTCCAACATTCATTATAGATTCATTTCTTAGCTATTCTCCGCTCTTTTCCTGTAAATCCAGCAGCAGGGCCACCAAATCATCCACTGTCTTTTTTGAACGTTCGCTGAGCTTCCCATAGGAGGCCATAAACTCATGACAAGTCTCCTGGCCTGCCTGACATGTGTCACGGACGGGCTCTGTCTCCAGAAGAAAGCTGCCTGTGGTGTTCAGAATCCGGGCCAGCTGCTTCAGCTTCGCCACATCCGGCTGGCGTTTGCCTGTTTCGTATCCGCAGTAGGTGCTGGCTGTAAGGCCTAAGGCGTCCGCAACCTGCTGCTGCGTGTATCCCATTGTATTTCTGGCTATTTTCAGTTGTTCGGAAAATCCCATTATCACACCTCATTTCAGGGCCTATTTTTAGTTGGCGAATTGCCAATTTTTTGATAAAATTCATTGACACAGTGGCAATTCGCTGATATTATAATTATATATTTGCGATTCGACAATATAGATAACAATACGCCAAAGACAGGCGGCCTACTGCCGCTTGCCCAGACGCAGTTTCAGCGATTTGACTGTATCCAGAAGAAACAGCTGCTCATCCTCCGACAGCTCCTTGGCTATGTCATAGAGCTCTTTCAGCAGCTTTGCGCTTTGGAAGGCCTGATTTCCGGCTTCCATGTCTCCTGTGCCGTCGGTGAGCCATTCTTTATTAATTTTCAGTACCTGGCAGACTGCATTGATGACAATGGCCTGCGGTTCTGTCTTGTTTTTTTCCATGTTGAAGATGACTCCTCTGGATACGCCGATGGTCTGGGCAAGGGAATCCTGGGTATATCCCTTTTGTTTCCGCGCATAGTTGAGTCGTTCTCCCAATGTATTCATTTTATCACCCCCGCAATCAGTATACAATGAGCAAAATTCATTGTCAATGATTTTTTGGCGATGCGGGTACAGGAAAAATATAGCACGTTTCATTGGCAGTGAATTCCCTATCTGCAATAATTCATTAATAGAGCAAAAAGAAAGGAGGGATAACATTGACAATGCAAAAGGAAGAAGAACGGGAAAATAGGGTATTAAAGGAAATCATTGACAACGCAAAGGAGCTTCCGGTGGAAAGCCAGAACCTGCTGCTTATACTTGCCAGAGGAATGGTGTTTACGCGAAACTGTATGATGCGGCAGAATGCCGCGGACCAGCCGCGCATGCCGCCGGACAAGCATTCTGCATGAATTATAAAACTATATAATGAAAAAGGAGAGATAAACGTATGAAAAAAAGACTTATATCACTGTTTCTGGCACTGACCATGACATGGGGGCTTACGGCCTGCTCAGGCGGTTCTTCCGCCCCGGCTTCATCGGCTGCCCCGGCCTCGGCCCAGGTGGAGGCAGAGGATTCCAGGACGGAAAACAAAGACACGGATGCCGGCAGGGGCGCGCAGGACCAGGGCGCGCAGGACCAGGGCGCACAGGCGGGCAAGGCCGCCTATACGCTGAATATCGGATCTGCCATGAGCTCCACCAACCCCTCCAGCGTTGCCCTCCAGAGCTTTAAGAAGGCGGTGGAGGAGAGGACCGGAGGCGATCTGGCTGTAAACATCTACACGGACTCTGCCCTGGGCGGCGAGGCCGACCTTTTGGAACAGGTCACGTCCGGTACGGTAGAGGGAATGATGCAGATGGGCGCAGCCAACTGGGAGCCCTATAATTCGGAGGTGAACGTGGCCCTTCTGCCGTTCCTGTTCACATCCCTGGACAATGCCAGGGATGCCTGGGCCGGTGAGTTCGGCCAGCAGTTCTGCGAAAAGCTCCTGGAGCCAACAGGCGTGACCATCCTGTCTGTATGGGAATCCGGTTACCGCCACATGACCAACAACACCAGGCCTATCCTGGCTCCCGGAGATATTGCGGGCATCAAGTTCCGCACCAATGAAAACAGCATGAAGGTCAAGATGTATGAGGCCGTGGGAGGCTCGGCTGTCATCATGGCATTTTCCGATGTGTATACAGGCCTTCAGAACAAGACCATTGACGGCCAGGAGAATCCTCTGGCAAACATCTACACCTCATCCCTCCAGGATGTGCAGACTTATCTGTCCCTGACCGGCCATATGTATGATGCTGCTCCTCTGGCAGTCAACACAGCATGGTTTGAAACCCTTCCGGAAGAATACCAGACCATACTGTTTGAGGAGGCTGACCATGCAAGGGAAGTGGACCTGCGGGAAAATGATGAGTCCAAATACCTGGAATTACTAAAAGAGGCGGGTATGGAAATCAATGAGGTGGATAAGGAGGCGTTCCAGGAGGCCATGTCGGGCATCTGGGAGGAGTTTGCTTCCCAGTACAAGGACGGACAGTATTGGATAGACCTTGCAGCTTCCTTTAATAAATAGATATCTGCGGTACCGGGGTATGGACCCGTCCATGCCCTGGATCCGCCATAGAATCGTTTGCCGCAGAATAATATGAAAAAGGAGGGTAAGAAATGGTTCTGAAAATAACAGACAAGGTAAAATTCCTTCTGCGCATCTTAAGCTGTATCACGGTGTGTACCCTGACCATCATCATAGGAATACAGGTGGTGAACCGGTATGTGTTTGGTACATCCTTTACATGGGTGGAGGAGCTGGCCGGCATGGCTATGATCTACATTACATATTTCGGCGCAGCCATGGCCACCGTCAATAACAGCAACACGCGAATCGACTTCTTTATCCGCAAGCTTCCCGGACCTGTGTACCGCGGTCTTGAAATCCTGGACGACTGTATCTGCCTTGCGTTTCTCCTGGTAATCTGCCGCTATGCTGTAAAACTGGTGGGCACCAATCTCCACGCCCTTTCCGCGGCCATGAAGATACCGCTTGCCGTCAACTATGTAGGTGTACTGAGCGGCTGTGTGCTGATGATTGTTTTTTATTTGCTGCGTCTCTGGATTGATGTGGAGAAGTTCCGGGGAAGAAACATGGATTATGTGGAGGAGGAGCTGAGCCGATAATGAATACTGGATTGATTGTTTTGTTTGTTGTGTTGGGAATCTGTCTGCTGATTGGATTGCCCGTGGCTTTTTCCATCGGAATCAGTTGTATGGCACTGCTGACCGTCAATGGTTACCCGCCTCTGGACATTGTTGTCCAGCGCATGGCCAGCGGCGCCAAATCCTTTAATATGATGGCAATGCCCATGTTTATCTTTGCCGGTTCCCTGATGGTATACGGCAGTACGCCCCGCCTCATGAAATTTGCCAACATGATGCTACGGAAAATGCCGGGCGGACTGGGGGCCACGGCGCTTGCGGCCTGCGGATTCTTCGGCGCTGTCTCAGGGTCCGGCGTGGCAAGCGCCGCGGCTATCGGCAAGATCATAGGTCCTGAGATGCTGGAGCAGAAATATCCAAGGGGGCTGACCGTGGGACTGATTGCGGCCGGAGGAACCATGGCCTGCATCATTCCGCCAAGCATTGTAATGGTAGTTTATGCGTCCTCCTCCGGGGCGTCGGTGGGAGATATGTTCCTGGCCGGTTTTGTGCCGGGATTTATCTGTATCATTGCCCTTATCGGACTCAATACCTTTTTCGCCGTCAAAAGGGGAAACAAGGAGAGTGTTGAGAAAACAGATTATACGGCAAAGGAGAGGCTCAAGATTACAGGTGATGCCCTGCTTCCTCTTTTAATGCCTATTTTCGTGCTGGGAGGTGTATTTTCAGGTATCTGCACCGCCACAGAGGCATCGGTGGTGGCTGTAATCTATTCCTTCATTCTGGCAGTGTTCGTGTACCGGGAGCTGACGCTGCGGGAGTTCTATAAGGTGGCGGCGGAAAGCGTTGTCACCACAGGCGTCATCATGCTGATTATCTCGGTTGCCACGCCTTTCGGATGGATTATGTCCATACAGAATGTGCCTACCCTGTTTGCCAACTGGCTGCTGTCCATTACATCCAGCAAGTTTTTAATCATAGCATTCATGTTCCTGCTTCTTTTGCTGTTGGGGACCTTTATGGAGACCATGTGCATCATCATTCTGGTGACGCCCATTCTTCTGCCCATCGCCCAGACACTTGGAATGGGAGTGGTCCACTATGGGGTTTCCATGCTGATGGCACTGATGGTAGGCTCCCTGACCCCGCCTCTTTCTGTGAACCTGTTTACGGCCTGCCGGGTGCTGAATGTAAAGTATGACGAGGCGTTTCCGGATACCCTGTGGGTCATTCTGACAGTGACGGCCTGCGCCCTTCTCACCTTTGCGGTGCCGGAAATCACGGAGCTTCTGCCGGCTGTCTTAAAGTAAGGAGAACCATATGGATATGGATAAAAAGGATATGCTGGAACGCGTGGCAAAAGCTGCCCGCAGGGCGTACATGAAAGGATTTGCCGCAGGAAGCGGCGGCAATGTGAGCATACGGATTCAGGGACAGGTGTATATATCTCCAAGTGGAGGCTGCCTGGGGGACCTGACGGCGGAGGACATGATTATGCTTGAGGCGGATGGTTTTGTGCCGTCCGCAGGCGGGCCGGATTACGGGGGCCGGCGGCCGTCCAAGGAGGCCGGGATGCATCTGGCGTGCTACGGGAGCCGTCCCGACATACTGTGTCTGTTTCATCTGCATTCCCCCTATTCCATTGCCGTGGCCTGCCGCAGGCAGGAGGACAGAGGTCCGGCCATGGGGATGCCTGCCTACACTCCGGGATACGCCATGCGTGTGGGAAGGATTCCCGTGGTTCCCTATTACCGTCCGGGAAGCAGGGAACTGGCTGAGGCTGTCTCCGGGGTGATATGCAGGCGGGACAGCCTTCTGCTGGCAAATCACGGCATGGTGGCCGCGGGCAAAAGCCCGGAGGCAGTGCTGGCCGTTGCGGAGGAGATCGAGGAGAATGCGCATCTTGCCATACTTTTGGGGGACCAGGGAATTCCCCTTGACGAAGAGCAGACAGAGGCGCTGTTTCAGACCGGAGGAAAGGTATGAGGGATAAGGACCTATTATTAGGGATAGACATTGGCACCACCGGAACAAAATGCTCGGTATATGATTTTCGCGGGATACGGGTGGCTTCTGCCTACCGGGAATATCCCATGATCCATCCGCGGCCGGGATGGACCGAACAGGACCCTTCCCGGTGGTGGGATACGGTGTGCTGTAACCTGCAGACCATATTTAAAAGCCAGAACATAGATAAAAACAGGATTGCGGCGGTGGGAACCAGCAGCACCAACGCAGTGGTCCTGGTGGACCGGCAGGGACAGCCTGTGTGCAATGCCATCAGTCTCCACGACCAGAGAAGCGGTCACCAGGTGGAATGGCTGAAGGAGAATATCGGGGAGGAGCGTATCCGCGGTGTGGCAGCAAACCGCATTGCCAACGGCTCCTTCTGCCTTCCGGCCCTGCGGTGGCTGGTCGAGAACCAGGCGGATTTGATTAAGGGCGCGTATAAACTGATGGTGCCCTGCGGCTATGTGATTCAAAAGCTGACAGGGGAGTTTACCATGAACCGGCCGCGCATGAGCCTGACTCTTATGGGGAATATCCGCACCGGCCAATGGGATACGGAGATCGCAAAACAGTCAGGACTGCCGCCCAGGCTGCTGCCGAGGCCCTGCGGCTCCACTGAAATCGTGGGAACGGTGACGGAATGGGCGGCCTTGATGACAGGCCTGGCGGCAGGAACGCCGGTTACAGGCGGAACCATTGACACGGTAGCGGCCACCATAGGGGCAGGCGCCGTGGCGGAGGGAGATTTCTCCCTGACCATAGGAAGCAGCGGAAGGCTGTGCAGCATTGGGGCGCGGCCTATGGAGGACCCCAGGCTGCTGAACATATGCGGAGCTTATGACGGACAGTATATCATTGTCCAGTCCACCAACAATGCCTGTGTGTCCCTGCGCTGGTTCAGGGATACATTCGGAAGAGAGGCTGCCCGGGAAGCACGGGCAGCCGGGTGCGGTATATACCCATATCTGGACCGCCTGGCGGCCGCTGCCCCGGCAGGGGCGGGAGGTCTCATATGGCTTCCCTATCTGACAGGGGAGCAAAGCCCTGTCTGGGATACACAGGCCAGAGGCGTGTTCTATGGAGCAGGGCTGGAGACAGATTACCCGTCATTCATAAGGGCTGTCCTGGAGGGGGTGGCATTTTCACAGCGCCACTGCCTGGAGGTGGTCCTGGACCGGGCTGCCAGGCCGGATATCATACCCCTTGGAGGCGGCGCGGCCAACAGCCCTCTGTGGTGCCGGATATTTGCCGATGTGCTGGGGGTGCCTGTGGCCCGGCTCCGGTCCAATGAGACAGAGACCCTGGGAGATATCATCATCGCTGCCCAGGCAATGGGAATCCAGGAGATTGCGCCGGACTTTGGAAAGGTGCTGGCGGCGGAGGGCGAGGTGTTTTGGCCCGATGATGTCCGGGCTTCTGTATATGACAGACAGTACCGGGTTTATCGGGAACTGTACCAGGCGTTAAAGCCTGTATTTGCGGGAGGAGGAGAGTGATGAAATTATGTTATCAGGCGGCCACGCCCGACGTGGCCATAGCGGATTCGGTGACAGCATACCAGGGGCCTCTGGCAAAAGCCTTTGGGGACCTGGGCGCCCTTGGATACGACGGGGTAGAGCTGATGACCCTGAATCCGGGAAAGCTGGACTGGGGGGAAGTGAAGGAAACAGCAGAGGAAAACAACCTGTCCGTGGTGCTGGTGTGCACAGGCGAGATTTTCGGACAGTTGGGCTTAAGCTATACCCATCCCAGCCGGTCCGTGCGCAGGGAGGCCGTGGAGAGGACAAAGGAAATCATTGATTTTGCCGGTTACCTGGGGGCCAATGTAAATATAGGGAGGATACGGGGACAGTACTGCGGGGAGCTGGACAGGGAGGAAACGAGCGGACTGGCTCAGAGTGCGTTTGCTGAGCTGGCTGACTATGCGGCCCCTAAAAAGGTGGACATTGCCCTGGAGACAGTGACCATCATGCAGACCAACTTCATCAATACCCTGGCAGAGGGAGCGGCCATGGTGGACCGGGTGGGAAGACCCAATTTTCATCTCATGATGGATATTTTCCACTTGAATCTGGAGGAAAAGGATTTGTATGAGGCCATCCGCGCATACAGCAGTTACAACATCCATGTGCATCTGGCTGACAATAACCGGCGTTATCCGGGACAATGCGGTCTGGATTTTGAGAAAATTCTGACGGTCTTTAAGGAGTGCGGTTATGACGGCAATTACTGCACCGAGATATTCCAGCTCCCGTCGATGGAGGAAGCCGCCAGGGAATCCATCCGGTATCTGAGACCCATTGCAGACAGGGTTTACGGCAGAAGCACACATTGCAGTCAAATAAGCCGGAGCAGGGATGACAGCGGCAAAAGCCGCAAGGAGGGGATACAGATATGAGAGAGGAACGAAAGGAAACACTTCAAAAGCTGTGCCTTGCATTCCGCAGCAAGCTGATTGATCTGCTGTACAGTATCCAGACAGGACATCCCGGAGGTTCCCTGTCCTGCACGGAGATATTGACAGCGCTTTACTATGAGCTGATGGATGTGGACCCCATGAATCCGGAAAAGGAGGACCGGGACCATCTGATTCTGTCAAAGGGTCATGGGGCTCCCATGCTTTATCTTGTACTGGCCCACAAAGGATTCTTTCCTATGGATGAATTGAAGAACCTGCGCCAAACGGGGAGTATGCTCCAGGGCCATCCCTGCGTGCATAAGACTCCCGGGGTGGAGCTTTCCACCGGCCCGCTGGGCCTGGGATTGTCCGCGGGGCTGGGAATGGCGCTGGGAGCCAGGCTTAAGGGCTATGATTCATATACATATGTAATTATGGGGGACGGGGAAATACAGGAAGGATGCATATGGGAGGCAGCCATGTCGGCGTCCAAATTCAAGGCGGACCATCTGATAGGCATTCTGGATAACAACGGGGTACAGTTGGACGGCACCCTGGAGGACATCATGCCCATGGGCGATATAAGGGCCAAATGGGAAGCGTTCGGATGGAATGTGATTCCCTGCGATGGCCATGATGTGGAGGATATATGCAGGGCCGTGGAGGAGGCCAAGATGACGGCGGACAAACCTTCCCTGATACTGGCAAAGACAGTAAAGGGAAAGGGCGTCTCTTTCATGGAGGGCAGGAATATCTGGCATGGAAAGGCTATTGGAGACCAGGACTACGCACAGGCAAAAGCTGAGCTGGGAGGTGAAAGGTAATGGGAGAAATGACAGCAGTCCGCGATGCCTACGGAGCAGCGCTGAAGGAATTAGGAGAACAGGATTTAAGGATCGTGGGACTGGAGGCTGATGTGGCTTCCTCCACGAAAAGCGGTATATTTGGGAATGCGTTTCCTGAGCGGTATTTTAATGTGGGAATCAGCGAGCTGAATATGGTGTCCATGGCAGCCGGACTTGCCAGAACCGGTTTCATTCCCTTTGTAAATACCTTTGCCGTGTTCCTGACCACAAGGGGGGCTGACCCTATTCAGAGTCTCATTGCCTATGACAAGCTGAACGTAAAGCTGTGCGGCGCTTACTGCGGTCTGTCTGATTCCTATGACGGGGCCAGCCACCAGGCCATAACAGATATGGCATTTGTGAGATCCATCCCCAACATGACGGTCATTTCCACGGCAGACGGGCCGGAGACAAGAAAGGCTGTGTTTGCCATTGCAGAGCATCAGGGGCCGGTTTACCTGCGTCTGAGCCGCGCTCCGGCCCCTGTATTTTACGGGGACGATATGAGGTTTGAGATTGGGAAGGGCATCCGTGTCAGGGAGGGATCCGACGTGGCCATAATCACCACGGGAACCCTTCTGCACAATGCAATCCAGGCAGCCGCGATCCTGGAGGCCGAGGGCGTCCGGGCAGCGGTGGTGGACATGCATACGGTAAAGCCCATTGACCAAAATCTGATTCTG
>ERZ791765.694-NODE-694-length-30777-cov-4.133650_pt1 | contig 30777 bp, 31 predicted proteins | sample MGYA00509949_ERZ791765 | MGnify/ENA primary metagenome ERZ791765 (study PRJEB30046, sample SAMN00791980) | human gut metagenome | study: EMG produced TPA metagenomics assembly of the A metagenome-wide association study of gut microbiota in type 2...
AAAATGCACCTCCAAATGCAAGACATATTTTGTCTAACATTTGGGGTGCATTTCACTAAGTTCTACCTTTTAATCATGCATCCTATTATGCTTTTACGACGTTTTCTGCTTGCGCACCACGTGGACCTTTCGTAATAGCGAAGCTTACTTTTTGTCCTTCTTCTAAAGATTTGAATCCATCTCCTTGGATAGCTGAGAAATGTACGAATACGTCCTCTCCATCTTCTCTTGAAATAAAACCAAAACCTTTTTCTGCGTTAAACCATTTAACTGTACCTGTCATCATGTGCGGTACCTCCTCATTGTGAATTTCTGTAATGCACATGAACAAAAAAATTCACATCTCATTACAGACTATATTAAGTAACATATATAATCTCTAATAACATGTGAATCTTGCTAACACGTAAAGCGATATAGGTGACTACTGAATACTTTTATAGTATACCTCTTATGGATTCGTATGTCAACCTATTTTTCAAAAATATTTTAATTTTAATAAAATTAATTACAGATTAAGCTAAAGCCACTCGATTATAAATCGAGTGGCCCCTTATATCCAATTACATATTTACCTTAGTCCATATCCATTTACCACTACTTAAAACAGCTTAAAAATCTATAGATGATATCATTGTGATGAATTAGTGGCATCTATAAGCGAAAGAGTGAATTTTTGAGTCCATAATATTCATCACTACCACAACAAGTACAGAATAAATTTCAACTACTTAGCAGTCTTGAATTTATAAATAAAAAACACAATATTATCTTAGCCGGTAATCTTAGCACAGGTAAAACACATCTTAGTATAGAGCTTGGAATCAAGGTCTGCCAAGAAGGATATCATGTTTACTTTACTCATGCACCAAACCTTATTATTGAACTTAAAGAGGTTAAAAGCGAAAGGGGTATTACAAAGATTAAAGAGCAAGTTTCGAAAATACGATCTTATTATTTTAGATGAATTAGGTTATATCTCTTTTGATAAAGAAAGTGTTGAGTTATTATCCAACTTCATTTCGGATAAATGTGAACAAACATCTACAACCTTTACTACAAACTTACCTTTTGATAGATGGAATGAGATTTTTCATGGCTCAGTGATTACAGCTGCAATTGTAGATCGTATAACACATAAATCTTATGTAATTAATAGGCGAGATATCAACTACAGACTACAAGAATCTAAAGAGTTTCTTAAAGAATCAGCTTATGACTAGTACTAATTTTTTAATTACACTAACTATAAAATTTTTTCTTGCAATATACAGTTATACCTGGAGTTAATGAGAAAAATCAATTAACATTGTAAAGAACCTATTTGACGCTTACATAACACTCAGTTGCTTCATGATTTAACTGAAGAAGATGTGCTCTTTATCCTTGAATTGACAGAGAGTCGATAAGATTGCCACTGCACCCTCTTCTGCACTTAGTATAAACTCAAAGAATGATATACAAGGGTTAGTGGTAACACTATGGCTGATGAAATTTTGGATTGCATTAGCCATAGTGCCAACTGACTTGAAACAGGCATTACAAATATAAAAAGTTATTCTCAAGACAATAATTACACACATTCACAACAACGTGGACTCAAAAAGTGAACCTTCTATTCTAACTAAATGAAATGATTCCCATCTTATCTAGGAATATGCCCTACATATCAAATAACTACACCCAATAGACCTGCCTTGCCAGGGTTCTTAGGTGTATGGTGACTAATTTAACTCAAACAGATTCTACACTGTTTTTAGGTCTCATTACATTTTGTACAATTTTTATAATATGTAAGATATCATTTTTCTTAATAACAATATAACATATATAAGTTACTAAATAAATAGTTACACCAATCCATGCATTAAAAAACCAGCCTGTTGCAATGAATATTATAGTCATTGTTAATTCCAAAATAATATCTTTTTTAACTCTAATTTTTAAGATTTTTGAAATTACTGTTTCTGCTATGATAGTCCTAAATGCTAGCAGTCCTACTATAGATAACACTGCTAACATTAAATTTTTTTGCCACACTATTATAATACCTGTTGTAATGGCACTTAAGCATACTGAGGTCATATTAATAAATAGCATACTTTTTTCTTTTCTCAGCGTCTTAAGATAAGTATTAATTAATAGTGACATCTTCCCTTCATATACACACATTGGGAATAATAATGCCATGTAAGTTAGCCCATCTGCATATTGAGGTAACCACAATGATAATAAATTACTCATGGGGTAGTATAAAATTAAAATTCCTAGGATTGGTACAACCAATACTGTTCTTAAGGTAGTATAAATTTCAGGTAACTTACTTTCATCCATTCTTCTTAGCATAGGAAACATAATGACCCCTACTGCATTAATAAACATCATAATCATATTACAGATGCTCATTGTTAAAGACACTTTTCCAAATGTAGCTACATCCCATACACTTTCTATTCCAAATCTAACTATCCCTATAATGAGCATACTTGCTAGATTCGCAAACATAAGCTTAATTCCTACACTTAGATTCTTATATGTCTCTTTTATGTCAACTCTAAATATATTTATTTTCCTAAATACTATGTCACGGCAACAGTATACCGAATATCCTAATGCAACGATTTTCCCAGTAATATCTGCTACTACCATCAGTTTATATTGGTTTACCCTAAAACACAATAAAATTATTATTAATAGGCAATAAACTACTCTATCAATTATAGTAATTTTTGAGTATTCTTCAATTCTATTAGTGAACTGAAGTATAAATTCCAACATTGTCTTGGGTATAACAATTAAACAGCATATTGCCATTACCTGAAATATAAATATTTTATTTGCATCATCTATATTAAAATATGTAATTATATAAATTATAATCCCGATTAAAAACTGCATTATACATAGCATCCAAAACTGAGAAAAAAATAAAGGCTTATCTAAGTCCCTATATTCCTTTCCACCATATCTTAAATATATTCCATCTATCCATCCAAAATGAAATATTCCCACATAGCTTGCATAGAAAAGATATAGTTGCCAGTATCCGTACTCCTCTATTCCTATCACTTTCGGTACTATCATTATCACTAAAGTAGATATAATAAGAGATATTAAATTAGAGGATAAAGTATATGAAAAGTTTTTTATAAATGTTAATACTTTCTTATTCACTTATCTACTCTCCCATTACTTGCAAGTATCTTTTCAGTGCATCTTTCCACTTAGGTAATCTCTCAAATCCTGCTTCATCTAAACTGTTCTTACTCATTCTAGAATTAAGTGGTCTAGCTGCCTTTGTAGGATATTGATCTGTTGTAATAGAATTAACTTTTGTTGTGTAACCAGCCTGTCTAAAGATTTCCTTAGTAAACTCATACCAACTACAGTAACCTTCATTACTTGCATGATATACACCATACTTATCTGTTTGTATCATATCCACAATTAACTTAGCTAAATCAGGGGTATACGTAGGTGATCCTACTTGATCATCTATTACATTAAGCTCTTCTCTTTCTTTACCTAGACGTAGCATAGTCTTGATAAAGTTATTACCATTGATACCAAATACCCATGATACACGTACAATAAAGTATTTGTCTAAGTATTTCTGTACTTCTAATTCACCTCGATACTTTGTAAGTCCATATTGGTTTTTAGCTCCTACCGGGCTATTTACCTCAAATGGCTCTTCACCTTCTCCATTGAATACATAGTCTGTACTGATATAAACCATCTTTGCATCCAGTTCCTTACAAACTTCTGCTATATATTCTGTACCACTTACATTAACAGCATAACAAAGCTCTTTTTCATCTTCTGCTTTATCAACTGCTGTATATGCTGCACAATGTACTACTACATCTGGGTTATACTGTCTAATGTAAGCTTGTACTTCTTCTTTATTTGTTAAGTCAAAATCAGCTACATCTACACCTTTGCTTTCTATATCTAATTCCCATAGCCTTTTAACTACATCATATCCAAGCTGTCCATTATAACCTGTAACTAATACTTTCATAGTTACCTCCATTATCTATTACTATACATTTTTTCATAGTAATCTTGATATTCACCACTGATGATGTTTTCCCACCATTCCTTGTTCCCTAGGTACCATTTGATTGTTTTCTTGATACCTTCATCAAACTTAATAGTTGGTTCCCATCCTAGCTCTTCTATCATCTTAGTTGGCTCAATAGCATATCTCATATCGTGACCTAATCTATCAGATACATATGTAATAAGCTCTTCAGATTTTCCTAACTCCTTAAGAATAGTCTTAACTACTTCTAAATTAGTTCGCTCATTATGCCCACCTACATTATACACTTCTCCACTTCTACCTTTATGGATAATAAGATCAATAGCTGAGCAGTGATCCTCTACATAAAGCCAGTCTCTTACATTCTCTCCAGTTCCATATATAGGTAACTTCTCATCTGCTAGTGCTCTAGAAATAATAAGTGGAATAAGCTTCTCTGGGAAATGGTATGGTCCATAGTTATTTGAACATCTAGAAATTGTCATTGGTAAACCAAATGTTCTATGGTAAGCTTGTACCAATAAATCAGATGCTGCCTTAGATGCAGAGTAGGGTGAAGATGTGTGGATTGGTGTTTCTTCTGTAAAGAATAAATCTGGTCTATCAAGTGGTAAGTCTCCATATACTTCATCTGTTGATACTTGGTGATAACGCTTCACATCATACTTACGACTCGCATCCATAAGCACCTGTGTACCTAAGATATTTGTTCTAAGGAATAATCCTGGATCTGTAATTGATCTATCTACATGAGATTCTGCTGCAAAGTTAACTACGATATCTGGCCTTTCCACATCAAAGATTCTATCTATTTCCACTGCATCTGCAATGTCAGCTTTATAGAATACAAAGTTAGGATTATCTACTGCATCTTTTAAAGTTTCCATATTCCCTGCGTATGTTAGTAAATCTAATCCAATAATTCTATATGTAGGATGTGTCTTTAACATATAGTGTACGAAGTTACCCCCGATAAATCCTGCTGCACCTGTTACTAATATTCTCATTCTTATTTATCCTCCCCATATACAAAGTTATAATCACTATCTTTTAAAAGTGGCGCTTTCAAATCCTTCTCTGATAAGATTGGTTTAGCTATTCTCCAATCTACACATAACTCTGGATCATCAAATCTAATACTTCTATCACACACCGGTGCATAGTACTCATCTACTTTATACTGTACCTCTACATTATCTGTAAGTGTTACAAATCCATGTGCAAAACCTTTTGGTATAAGGAGTTGCTTATGATTGTCTGCTGTAAGTTCTACTGCTACCCACTTTTTATAGGTAGGCGATCCTTTACGAATATCTACCGCTACGTCTAAGATGGCTCCTTTTGTACAACGAATAAGTTTTGTTTGTGCTTTAGGATTATTTTGAAAATGTAAACCCCTAAGTGTACCTTTTTTAGCTGACATAGATTGATTATCCTGTACAAACTCATGATCTATTCCTAATTCTTTAAACTTAATTTTTGAGTAAGTCTCACTAAACCACCCACGGTGATCTCCAAATATTTGTGGTTCTACAATAACCACACCTTCTATTTTTGTCTTTGTAATTTTCATATATATTCCCCTAATATCTAATTTTGCCTTGAGCTACTTTTTGTAAATGTTGTCCATATGGGGATTTACCATACTTCTCTGCTGCTTCCATCAACTGTTCTTTTGTAATCCAACCTTTGTTATAAGCAATCTCTTCTATAGCCGAAATAGTAATACCTTGGCGTTGTGATAAAGTCTGTACAAACTGACCTGCATCTATTAAACTATCCATGGTTCCGGTATCTAGCCAAGCAAATCCTCTTCCTAGGAGCTTAACATCTAGTTCACCCTGTTCTAGATATACTCTATTAAGATCTGTAATTTCTAGCTCTCCTCTTGCACTTGGTATAAGTGACTTAGCATACTCTACTACACGATTATCATAGAAATAGAGCCCTGTGATAGCATAATTTGACTTAGGTTCTGCTGGTTTTTCTTCTACCGATAAAACTTGTCCCTCATCATCAAACTCTACTATTCCAAAACGTTCTGGATCTTCTACATAGTATCCAAATACAGTAGCACGTCCTTCATTTTCAACAGCTTCTTGTAATATCTTTGAAAATCCATTTCCATAGAAGATATTATCTCCTAATATCATTGCACAACTATCATTACCAATAAATTCTTCTCCAATTATAAATGCTTGAGCTAATCCATCTGGTGATTCTTGCACTGCATATGTAAGATTAATACCATATTGACTACCATCGCCTAATAATTTCTCAAAGTTAGGTGTATCTTGTGGTGTTGAGATAATAAGTATATCTTTAATCCCCGCTAACATAAGTGTTGATAACGGATAAAAAATCATTGGTTTATCATACACTGGTAATAATTGTTTGCTCGTTACCGTTGTTAATGGATACAGGCGTGTACCTGATCCCCCTGCTAAAATTATTCCTTTCATTACTTTTTTCCTTTCAAATTACTATTTTTCATATTTTAGATTATCATAAAATGAATCTTTCCCAATCATCTCTTAATCTTATTAATCTTTCTTTCTGTTCAACCTCATCTGGAATTTTCATATAATCACCATAGCGATTAGTTAAATATTTCTCTGGATTATTAGGTCCTTTAACTGTATACTGTGCAAATCTAATATTTTTAGAAGGAAATAAATCATCCACTTCTAAAATTTCTCCAAAATATTTTTTTACTCCACATGCTATTGTTATATATTTAGAATTCTTACAACTATTTTCTAATATATAATTAATAAGTCTCATACTTTTATGTAGTCCAAGTATAGCCGTAGGAAATGCAATAATTTTCCTCATTACCATATTATTTCTTAACTCTTTTGACACTTTAGTCATCTCTGATAAATGTGGACTATATTTTTTATAACATCTTTGGCTAGTGTATGACATTACTAATAAATCCACTATTGTTCCTACTATAAACTTATTAATCCTATTCTGAGGAACATAATCTACTGGTAAAACATCAATATAAATTTTTTTGCTATTACTAAATCCTTCTCCTAAAATTCCACCCAAAGTCATTGTTTTACTGATAAACTTTGCACAAGTAGATGGCGCTTTACCACTTTCAGGTAATATAAATTCATATTTACTACTCATCTTATCTTTTGCTAGTAATGATTTTATTTGATTATAATCTTTTCTCATTACAACTACGTCTATGTCATCATCCCATGGAATAAATCCATCATGACGAACTGCTCCTATTAATGTACCTGCCATTATAACATAATCCAAATTATTTCTATTGCAAAAATCATCAAAGTCTATTAGTATTTCTGTTAACTTATTTTGTAACAGTATTAACTTATCTGTATTTATACTTGTATAACATAATTTAAATTTATTTGTTCTTGCTAGTTCCCACTCTATAGTACTGGTGTTTCTCATAATATTTTTACACCTTCCAATCTTAGTATATTAAATTATAGGATATTTCCTTTTTTATCAATCTGTATCCAGCTTTCAGGAATTATATCATTAGGCATACCATTAGCGTACCATCCTTTAGGACAAATAATTTTTTTTTCCTCTCCTTCAATTAACCATGCTCCCCACCAACTAAATGTACTATTGGGTATAATTGCATGCTTGCATTTACTCATTATTTTTAATTCTGCAGCTGGAGATAACTCTTTATTCTCATTAATATATTTAACTTTATTATTTTTAAAATTAAAATTCTCCTTTACCCATCTTACATCATCAGAAAAAACATAAAAAATCACATCTGAATATTTATCATTCATATACCTTATTGCATTTTCATAATATAATTCATTGCATACATCATATATTTTTAATGATTTTTTATTTTTGAAATAATCTCCTCTTCTAAATCCTATAGCACAACTATTATGACTTTCTATAATATACTGATCATAATTTATTTCTAATTTTAATTCTAAATCTGCTAAAATTTGTTCTCTAATAAAATTAAAATATTTTTCAGATTGCCAATAACCATCAAAGTAGTTATACCTACATAATTTTTCAAATCTTATGTATTTTCTATCCTTCTCAAAAAAATAACCAAAATCTGTAATACTATCAATGACTGTAGCAATTTTATAAGCGCTAGTTCCAAACTCAAATGCATGAGCCATTCTTTTCCTAATATCCTCCTCTTTTTCATTATTATCTACAATCTTAAAATCCTTAATTTCGAGTGATCTATTATTCTTTTTCTTATAAATAGCCGTATCTAAACAAAAATGATTAGGTTCATTTAATCTATATGATAATCCTTTTAAAAAAGCATATTGAAATAATTGATTTCCTAATCCCCCTTTTATCTTTCCTGTTATCATAAGTTTTCACCTTTAGTTATTTGGTTCATACTTTGTATCATCCTATTATACATATCTAATAATGTAATTTTAGGTTGCCATCCTAATAATTTCATCTTATCTGTATTTATCCTCATCTTAATGACAGGTGCATATCCATATTTTCTTATATCTTCTAATTTAATAATTACCTTCATTTCATCATTTCCATAATGTTCAACCAACATTTGAGCCATATCCTTAATTGAAATAGTTTCTTCTTCATTTGCAATATTATAGGCCTCTCCTTGATTTCCTTTAGTAAGTAGCATCAATATAGCTATTATTGCATCTCGTGTATAACAGTAGCTTCTTAAAGTTTCTCCTGTGGTATGCAGAATAATATCTTTTTTTAGCATTACACTTCTAGCAAATTGAGCAAATACCCTATTATCATTTTTTTCAATTCCTGGTCCAAAAGTTTGAACTAATCTTGCCACTTTTATTGGCATATTATACTGTGACACATATGCTGAACACATACACTCTATCATTCGTTTACCTTCTGAATAACTACTTCTAATATCTAACGGATCAATATACCCATAATCTGTTTCATTCACAGACTCTAAATTAAAATCACTTACTCCATATACCTCCATAGATGATAAATATACCATTCCTTCTATGCTATTTTTTCTTCCAATTTCTAGTATATTCTTTGTACCTATTAACCCTACATCTATTGTTTCTACAGGAGATTTTACAAATTCCTGTGAACTAGTCACACTTGCACCGTGTATGATATAATCAACTTTTAAGCTTATATCCTTTAATTGCTGTATATCTTGTAAAATAATATTTATGTCTTTCCTATCTACTAATTCACCCAATATTTTTTGAACTTTATTATAATTTCTTGCAAGCACACATATATTCATATTTAACTCTTTAATTCTGTTTGCACAAGCTAATGCCTTAACTATCTGACTTCCTATTAATCCTGTGCCACCGGTAACTAGAATACTTTTACCACTTAGTTTATGCCACTCAATTTGCTTGCAGTTACTTATCTCATACAAATCTTCTTGTAATATGTTATCTTTTACACTCTCTATCATATTTTTAATCCCTCTACCTTTCTCTATATCCCTATTATTTGTAAATTTTCTTTAGCCTCATATATTGCTCTAAAAATATAAAAATCAACAGGCGTAGTAATTTTTATATTTTCAGGACCTCCCATAACTGTTGCTATTTCATAGCCATAATAGTTCATTAATGATGCTGAATCGATAAAATCAAATTTCTTTTCTGCTCTTGCATTTTCATGTGCCATTAGTATATCTTTTAGGAAAAAACTTTGAGGTGCCTTTGCTAATCTAGATATACTTCTATCAGAAATTTGATCTACTTTTTCATCTTTTGTTACTGTAATAATAGTTTCAATAGCTTGTGCTACTGTAATGGCACATCCTCTTTCTTTTACCAAGCTTATATTATCTGTAATAAGTTTACTATCTATAATAGGCCTTACCCCATCATGTATTAAAACTATTGAATCTTTAGGACAATTATTTTGCAATACTTTTAGCCCATTATATATAGACTCTTGTCCATTCTCTCCACCCTCCACTATCCATTTAACTTTTTTAATATTATTTTTACAAATAATTTCCTCAAGAAATTTTATCCACCCTTTTAGGCATACTACAACTATCCCGTCAATTTCGTCATGGTTTTCAAAATGTTCTATTGTATGTATAATAATTTCTTTTCCATTTAGTTTTAAAAATTGTTTAGGTATAGTTGTATTATTCATTCTACTTCCTGTACCACCCGCAAAAATTAATGCAAAATTCATTTAGATTTACCTCACTTAAACTATTTTAATGTTTTTAATTATATTTATATTCGACGTAAGTATTTTATAAATAATTATACTAGCTATAAATCTAATAATATGTGTATTTAACATTGAATATAAAGTTTCTTGAAAGAACATCATTACTAAAGAATACATTAATATGACATATATTAATTTAGTATAAACCCTTTCTACAATTGAGTATTTTATTCGATAATATAACCACCCATATATTATTCCATTAATCAACTGAATAAATATGGCACCTAAAATACCAAAATCATATATATAATGATAGTAAAGAGTATATACGTTGGATCTGAAGTTAGCAGTGACCACAGGGGGTAAAAACACATCTGGAATAATTTCAACTACTCCTAAGCTCTTCAAAGTCCCATATATTGAGATAAAAGTATTTTCTCCAAAATACATTGGTTGTCCATAGGATGATATATTTTCTATGAAATAACTTAAACAACTAATAGGTGAACCTATATACAAAGCAATATTATCTATAATATCATTTATTGTTGAATTCCCCATTCTATCTAATGTAAATATCCCTGATAAGGTAAACATTCCTACAAATATAAGACATCCTATAATAATCCATTTAAACACTTTTTTCATATATCTATTATTTTTCCATGCATAGCACCTTGCATATTCAAACAATAAAATCATTAAATATGCTGAAATCATCCCTAAAAATTGAGTTCGACCTGTAGAAAAACTTGAAAGACAAAGTGATATAATGGATACGATAAATAATTCTTTTCTCTCTTTACTAACTTTTTTTTCAAATACTCCATTACAAAATATGTAAAATATTACAATTCCTAATGAGTAATTAATTCTTAATAAATTTGCTGTTAATTTTCCAAATCCTAAATTATAATGAGTTGCACCTAATCTAGCATATTTTATCATTTCAGCATATCCTTTAGTATTTCCTGCTAAAATTGAAACTTTATAAACTTCTTGGAACATAATAATTGCTGAAATTATTATATACATATATATTATATATAATTTAAACCTTCTAATATTTAGTTCCTGCTTTTTTATGTTTATTGATTTACTAATATTACATCTATTTTTTTTACTTTCATACAAAAAAGCTATCATTAATATTCCTAAACAAAAAGCTATTGTACCTATTGCAACTACCCAAATTGTCATTGAATTTATTTTTATTCCCCACTTACTGGAATAAAACATATTTATCATCGTACTTAATAGCCAAGTTCCTAAAAAAATAACTCCTGGGTTAAGTAAATCAAAATTTATTATCATACAATAAAAAATCAACATAGAAATAATGATTATAAATAAAGATATCTCCATCAAATTCTCCATTCGTTAATATTTATTAAATAATTCGTTTATTTTAACTGCATATAGCAGATCACTTATTAAACTTTTAAAATTATCGTAATATCTTAAATTAAATATTATTTTTAACATATAATTAATTTTATTGGTTCGTATAAACTTCTCTCTATAGTCATAAAAGTCAATATACCTATCTACGATATAAATTAACTCAATAAAATCTCTTTTAGTTATATATCTTTCTAAATATCTTTCATTTTGCTTTGCAATATTTTTAATTGATTCTAATCTTTGTTTACACTTTTGCATATATTGTATTCTATCTTGATGACTTTTTCTTAATGGCTTACTATTAATTTTTTTTGTGACATTATTTTGATGTAATCTATGCTGATCTAATACTTTATTAATAACATAACTTTTACCTAAGAATCGGCTAAAGTAAGCAATTAATACATCATGATAGTCAAATCCAGGAAGCTCAAAAATATTATTCCTCAATCCTAATTCAGCTACTTCTTTTGTAATAGCCATTGTATATCCAGATCCCCAACTTTTACATAATTTTTCATATTTGATTTCCTTTAACTTTCCACTGACTCTTTTTCTTTTAATTATTTTATCGTTCTCATCTATAAATTCTGATCTACATTCTAATAATGATATATCTTTGTGTTGAGTCATTATATCATACATAATTTTTATTTTGTCTACTTTCCAAATGTCATCTTGATCCGAAAAGAAAATAATATCTCCACTAGCTACTTCTAACCCCTTTAAAAAAGTTCTATAATGGCCTTGGTTTTGCTTAGATTTATATAACTTCCAATTTTCTAGATTATTCTTTCTTATGTATTCTCTTACAATATTTATTGTGTTATCCTTTGAGCAATCGTCATAAATTATCACTTCTGTTGGTTGTTTTGATTGATTTAATATAGAATCTAATTGTTTAATAATATACTTTTCTCCATTATAAGTAGCCATAACTACTGATATCATTTCATCTCCTCCTTTCCTCCATAATATTATCTTAATATATACTTATAAATGTATTTCTTAATAATAACCGGTGTATAAATAAATATCTTAACTAAGATTATATTTCTTAGGTATTCAAAAATATTTATTTGTTTATTTTCTTTCATAAAATAATTTAACTTTTTCCAGCTTAATATGTACTGTCTATTGCTCCTTCTTACCAACATTCCATTACCTATTCTAGCATGTACTAATATCTTATTAATATTTTTTAATTTAGCACCATATTTTAATGCTCTGACCCATAAAAAATAATCCTCTAAATAAGGTAGATCTTCATAATTACCTATTGTTAGAATAACATCCTTCTTAAACATTACACTCATATGATTTAGGGGATTTCTCATCTTTGCCATCTTTACTATTTCCCTGTGACTTTGTGGCATTATTTTTTTATTGATTGGATTAATATAATTTTTTTCAAACTCATCTATATTACCTCCAATAATATCTATTGTATTATCTCTTTTAAATTCATTTATTTGTATCTCTAACCTTTCAGGTACATTTATATCATCGCTATCTGCTCTCGCTACAAATTGATGTGAGCATTTAGTCATACCAATATTTAACGCATTACCTAAACCTTGATTTTGTTTTAACCTATACACCTTAAGAATATTAGGAAATAATTTCTCATATTCATCTATTACTAAATCAATTTCACTTCCTACTGGTCCATCTACTATCAAAACAAACTCATCTGGCTTAAGTGTTTGCTTAACTAACATACTATCTAATGCTTCTCTAAAATAATTATGATTTTCCTTGGCATAAACTGACATTAGTACACTCACCCTATAATCTGTTTCATTATCTATATATTTATCAATCATTTAATTTTCTCCTTATTTAACTATATTCTTTAAATCCAAGAGCGCTTATTATGCTTATCAAGGTTTATTCTTATGTAACTATGCTTACCTATTATTAATATCTTCAAGGCCTATGCCTCCATTTGTTCTTTCTTTTCTAGCTTACCAGTACCACCTTCAACTATGCCTTCAGACTTCGCTACACTTATAAACGTCTTAAAAAATAATTGAACGTCTAACTTAAAACTCATCTTCTCTACGTACTCACCATCATAAGCAGCTTTAACCGGAATAGGTAACTCATCTCTACCATTGACTTGCGCTAAACCTGTTAAACCTGGTCTTACACGATGTACATTCAGTCTATCTCTTTCCTCTATTAAGTCCTCTTGACTAAATAAAGAAGGCCTAGGACCTACAAAGCTCATATCCCCTCTTAAGATATTTACAAGCTGGGGTATCTCATCAATACTCGTCTTTCTCAAGAAAGCCCCTGTCTTGGTAATGAATTGATTTGGATCACTTAACAAGTGCGTTGGCACATCTGGTGTCTCGGTCCACATACTTCTAAACTTATAAATCTTAAAGGGTTTCTTATCTTTTCCAACTCTTATTTGTTTAAAGATAACAGGCCCTTTAGGATCCTCAACCTTAATTGCTATAGCTGCAATCAACATAAATGGCCATGCTCCTATTAAAATACCAACTGATAAAACCACATCTAATACTCTTTTAATCTTTGGATACATCTTATTTCTCTCCCCTTATTTCAATATTTCTACCTACTATTGCCCCAATATCCACTAGAGCTTCACATCCTACTTTAGCCCCTCCGCCTAATACTGCTCGGTAAGCTATATGCGCTCCATCTCCTACTATACAATCATGTTCAATGATAGTTCCTGTATTTATAATGCAAGCCTTGCCTATCTTAGCATCGGCATTAACTACAGCCTGTGGCATGATAACAGTTCCTTCCTTTATATTGGTGTACTGACTCACTACACTTGTCGGGTGTACCAATGTCGGTACATGATAGCCTAGCTCTTTAAGTTTTTTAGTAAGTTCAAGCCTTACTTCATTATTCCCTAATGCAACGATAGCATCTGTATAATTGCTACTATGTAAATGACACTCTGAAATCTTACCTATCACTTGATGCCCCAAAACTTCTTCTCCTATTTTCTTCCCATCATCCAAGAAGTGAATGATCTCATAACACTGCATCGATTCGGCTACATCTAGTACCACTTTTCCATGTCCACCTGCTCCTAATATGAGTAAACTTCTCTGCAATACTTCACCCCCCAAAAAACTTTTTATACCTCTTTAACTACCACTTATTCTATATAAGTAGCATTAAACAAGTATAAAATATATGTCTCACTTCCCTAAAAAAGCCCATGAAAAATACCAAGTATGCCTTGGTATCTCTCATGTAACTTTATTCATTTCTCATCTTTAATGCTTTATTTTTACTGTCCATATTGTGTATAAGCATCATTTTTATAAGCATAGCGGCTATATTTACCGTACTTACCATACCTACTCCCTTTCCCTTCTTTTACATCATGAAGGATAAAGCCGAGCACTTTAGCATTAGCAAATTCAAGTTTCCCAATGGCGTCTTGCACATCTCTATGGTGTGTTACCCCTTCTCGTACAACAACCACTGTACCCGATACACGTTGTGATAAGACCGTTGCATCAGTTACCACATTAAGTGGTGGTGTATCAATGAAGATATAGTCATAATTTGCTTCAAGTGTCTCGAGTAATTCTCCCATCGTCTCTGATGCAAGGAGCTCTGCTGGGTTTGGTGGAATATGTCCTGATGTAATAGCATCGAGATTCTCATAGCTTGTATGCTGGATAGCTTCTTCTACCGTGCAGAAGTTACTCAGTAAATGAGCAAGCCCATTACCATTGGTCATATCCAGCTTGCGATGTACAGTTGGCTTTCTCATATCTCCATCGATGAGAAGCACACGTGAACCTGTCTGTGCAAAGGTAATGGCTAAGTTAATGCACGTTGTACTTTTACCTTCTCCTGGGAAGGAGCTTGTCACAACAATTCTTTTACAACCTTTACCTGCTAGTGAGAACATAATATTCGTACGTGTTGCTTTATAAGCCTCTTTAATATGGAAGCTGGATTCTCCTGTAAGAATGATCTCTTGTTCTTGTTCTTTTGTTCTTTGGGTTTGTTGTTTATCTTTATTAAATAATGTTTTCATGGTTCCCCCCCTTTTATTTGATACGCGTTGCAGCATCTTCTAAGTCTGGTATAGTCCCAAGAATAGGGAAGTCAAAAGCTTTTTTAAGGTCATCTTCATGTTTAATACGGTTATCAAGCATTTCTGCTACTAATACACCAAGTACAGAGAGTACACCACCTAACATAAGTCCAATAACTGTATTTAAAAGTACATTAGGAGAAGAAGGCTTTGTCGCTGGCACTGCTTCATCAATGAGCTCTACTGAACCTGCTTTAACAACACGAATGATTTCTTCTGGTGCCACTGCTGCTATGGTATTGGCAATATCTGCAGCTTCATCAGCATCTTTAGTTGTAATTTTCACTTCAAAAATCTCTGTGCCATTTACAGCACTTGCTGTAAGCATTTTACGGATTTGTTCTGGTGTATAATTAAAGCCTGTTTCTGTAATCACTTTACTGAGCACGTTATCACTTTTTAAAATCTCAATATAGGTACTTACAAGCTTTTGAGAAGCATTAATATCATTAAGGCTTGCAACTGTATTTTCACGTTCTGTATTACTGTTCACATACATACTCACACGAGATGTATAAGTTGGGTCGAGTACAAAAGCACTTATACCAAACGCAGCTACTCCTCCTATAAGGGTACAAAGTATAATCACCCATACTTTATTCCATAAGATCATAAAGATCTCCTGTAATGAAATTTCATTTGTTTCTTCCATCTCTAATCCTCCTATTTTGTATTTTCCCATGCAAAAAGGCCACTCGTTATGTCATTCGAGTAGCCTTATCGATCACCATTAAGTTTAGGGTATCAGATGTTTGTAGGTATCGTAATATCCTTTTACACGTTCAAGATCTTCCTCATTAAAACTTTGCATCGCAATACGTTTGGCCTGCGCTAAATCTGAACTTGATACTCCATCTAATGCTAAACCCATTAAGTAATTTATATCTGAAGATGTCAAATTACTTAACACCAAATTAAGCATGGCACTTTTATCTTTGGTTGGAATACTTTTTGCAATATTTTTAGCCTGTTGCTCCACAGCGATTTTTATATCATCTGTTGTCACGGGCTGTGTCTTTTCACTAGCTGTTTCATGCATTGTAGTATCTTCTACTGTACTAGAGTTTGTATTCCCCTGCTGAGTTTGTGTTTGTACATTCTCAGCACTTTCTGCCCCTTCTTCCTTACTTGGCTCTTTGGTGTTTAATATGGCTTTAAAGCTCTCTTTTTCTTCTTCTGTAAGCACTCTACCTGCTTCCCCTAGGTCTATACCTGTCTGTGTTATAAGCTCTTGTGTCATCTGACTGACTAAAGTTTCTTCTACAAAATAAGCACTTACTCGATCATATAAAAGATAACCTGCTCCCCCTAATAGTATAAGTAGGGCAAGTATACTCCCTATAAGGATTAATCCTCGTTTTTTCATAACCTACTCCTACTCCATAATAAGGCGAATCGTAAGTGTTATAGGTGCTTCGTTTTCATAACGAAGATTACGTTTTAAGGTGTATTCACTTGGCAAAGTAGCCCCTGTATAGCTCTTTACTAGACTTTTCACATTTTCATATTGCATAAGCATATGGTTAAGTGAAATTTGCCCTCCATCTGAAAGAAGTGCATAGATAGTATCAGATGAAATACCGAGTGAATCTGCCATCTCTTTAAGTTCGCTAGATGTCGCTGTGATTTTATCTAACATTTCTTCAAATATACCAAGCTGAACATCTGCTTGTCTAAAGGAATAAGCTGTATTGGTTCTCATTGCTCCCCCAAATGAGCCTTCAATATAAGCCCCTTCTACATTTGTATAAATCGCTAAGCTTTCCATTCTATCATTCATTGGATACTGCTTTGCGAGTTCTTTTACATTAATCGTAATTTCTGTTCCTGCTACTTCAACAGGTACAAAGTTCCCGCCAATGAAAACACCTGCTTCTTCTACATACATTTTAGCTTTTTCTGTTGTAGAAGTTTCTTTTACAAGCCCCTCGATTGTAAAATCCGCTTTCGCAGCGACTAAAAGGTAATCTGTAACCGTATTTTCATAAAGTCTGATTTTAGAACCTTCTTTAGCTACAATCATTTGTTTCATATTACCTTTAATAAATTCAACAGGCTTGCCACTTTCTACTTGAACAATGTTATAGTCTCCGAGTAATTTTACATTTCCACCTTGAATATAAACTGTCCCTGTAACTTTTACATTATCAAGTCTTACCTTACCATCACCAATACCAGCACTTAAATACACATCCCCTTCAATCATTGTATCTTTAAGCGTCACATCACCTGTATTAATGACTACATTGCCTTTAACCACTTCTGTATAAGTCCCTGGCTCATGAATAAAGTTAGGTGTTAGATTTTCTAATAAAGTAACCACTTCAGCACGTGTAATCGATGCCTTTGGTTTGAAGCTTCCATCTGGATTCCCTTTTATAAAGCCATTTTGCACAAGCGCCTTCACACTATCTACAGCCCATGCAGAAATATCTTCTACGTCTGTAAGATTAATCTCTGTAGCACTATCTGCTTTTACACTGTACGCTTTTGCAAGGGCATAAGCCACTTCTTCTCTTGTAGCTGCCTTACTTGGCTCAAACTTTGAACCTGGTGCATACATGATTCCACGTCCTGTTACATTGGCAATGGCCTCACTATACCATGCACCTGGTGTAAGGTCTTCATATTTTCTATTTGTTTCGACTTCAGTAAACTGGAATGTACGATTAAGAAAAGTTGCAAGTTCCGCTCTTGTAACCGATTCATTTGGTTTAAAATCACCATTTTCCATTCCTTTTACAACTTCATAAGTAGACCATCTATCGATCGCTTCTTTCGCCCAATGTCCTTCATAATCTTTGGCCCATACTGGTTGAGCTAAAATGAAAGTACCCAGTAGCATCGTCACTGCTAGTTTATTGTAAAATTTCTTATTAACTTTCATATATCCCCCTATTTATTTAGCATTTTTATATTGTTTATGTACTATTAACCACTTTTAAACACCAATATATTTTCATTAAAAATTCTACCATAAAATGTGACATTTTTAAACATAATTTTTTATTTTATACAAAAAAGGTATATCTAAGAAAGATATACCTTTTTATTTATGTATTATTTATAAGTTACTTGAACTGTAACTTTATCAATTTCGTGTGCAGATGTTGCTTTTACAGTAAGTTCACCTTTTACTGTAAGCTCTTCTTGTCCAATTGTTACATTAACACCAAAAGTAGCAAGTGCACTTTCAAACTTATCATAGATTTTTTGAATATCTTCATCTGTTACTTTGTTTCTTATTTCTTTTGCTGCCTCTAAAAGGTCACCTACTTTAATAGCAGTTCCTTGGTAAGCTGCAACACGTCCAAAAGCCTTATCTAATAACTCACCAGCTTTTGTCATTTGTTCTTCTGTAAGGTTAGCTTTTTTGCCAACTTCTTGAAGTAATTCTTCTGCAAGGTCTTTATTATCAGCTACCATTGCTTTTAAATCTTCTACTTTATAAGCTGTTCCTGGTTTTAATGCTACATTGTATTTATCTGGTAAGCCAACTGTTAAAGTATCAATACCATGATCTTCAATAGCTGTAATAGTTTCGATTACATCATCACTATTAAAAGTTACACCATTTACAGTTACAGTATTTTTATTACTGTCTACTACAACATCTACTTTACCATTAATAGCTACTTTTACATCTCTATCTTGTAATTTAACTTCAAGTGCACTTACATTAATTTCTTTATCTTTAACAGTGCTGCCGCCACCTGTGCTGCCGCCGCCACCGCCGCCGCTGCCGGATGCTGGGTATTTAGGTGCTGTCGTTACGCCTTCAGCTACTGTAACTTTATCTTTGTTGTATTTAAAGCCTTTTTTAAGCTCTAAACCATTTGCTTCAACAATGATATTTTTGATTTCACTCTTTTCCCCTCTACCACGAAGGATTGTGTTTTCTGCATCTTTTGTTACAGTTAATTTGTTAATACTTACACCATCTACAAGTACAAGTTCTGTAGTTTTATTGATGATTACTTCTTCAATCTTTAAAGTACCTACAAGTTGTGGTTCAGCTGCACCATCTACTACTACTTTGCTAAGGCTAACAGCGTTACCTTCAAGAACAGATGTAGATGCAAGTGTAACAGTTCCTTTTACTTCAACTAAGTTACCAAGTAATACGCGAACTGGGTTTTTACCTGCTTTATCTACGATAATGTTGTTAAGTTTTGATTGACCAAGTACATGTACAGTGCTTACACCGCCGCCTTCAACAATTACATCACCAAGTACAGTTACGTTGTTAAGTTTAACATCACCTTCACCAATACCTTCTGCAAGGTAAAGGTTACCTGTAATTGTCATATCTTTAAGTTCTACATCTTTTGTATTCACTACAAGATGTCCGTCGATATCTTGTGAGTATGTACCTGCTACATTTACAAGATCTGCTGTAATTTTGTCTACCATTGTTACAGCTTCTGCACGTGTAAGAGATGCAGTTGGTCTAAATGTACCATCTGGGTTACCATTTAAGTAACCACCTGCTACTAAACTTGCAATTTCAGCTTCTGCCCAATCAGAGATTTGAGCTTGGTCTTTGAATGTCACATTTGTTTCTTTAGCTGCTACTTTGTAAGCTTTTGCAATAGCGTAAGCTGCTTCTTCACGAGTTGCTTCTTGATTTGGTTTGAATGTACCATCTTCATAGTCATTCATAATCCCTGCAGATGATACTTTTGCGATATCTGATGCATACCATTTAGTTGCTTCTACATCTGTGTATTTTTCTGCTGCTGATGTATCTGTTAAACCAAACACTCTTACAATAATTGCTGCTAATTCCCCACGAGTTACTTTGTTGTTTGGTTTGAAAGTTCCATCTTCATAACCTTCAAGAACTTCCTTTTCTGACCACTTTGTAATAGCTTCCTTAGCCCAGTGGTTATCATAGTCTGCTGCATAAGTTACAACTGGTAAAGCTGTTGCCATAATTGTAGCAGCTGCAGTTGTTGCAAGCACTTTTTTTAGTCTAAGATTTAATCGCATCTTACTCCTCCTTAATACTTTTGAACATTTTTATACTATTATATAATAATACTTTAATAATTTTATCTTAACACTTGCCAATAATCAACCCTTTTATGCACACTATTCGCACTAAAGGTACATTTTAACAAAAAATACAGCCCTAGAACACTTCCGTAAGGCAGAAATGTCTAGGGCTATAAAGCTTTTCCTCTATTTATTTGCTTCTCTTTGACACATATATCTCCAAGAATCTTGGCACATATCATCGATATTCTTTGTTGCTTCCCATCCGAGAAGTTCTTTAGCTTTCTTCGTTTCTGCATAGCACTCTGCAATGTCACCAGGTCTTCTTGGTGCAATGCGGTAAGCTACTGTACGTCCACTTGCTTTTTCGAAGGCTTTAACCATTTGAAGTACGCTGTAGCCGTTTCCTGTACCTAAGTTATACGCATCAATACCTGTTTCGCCAAGGATTTTCTCAATGGCTTTCACATGGCCTTTAGCAAGGTCTACAACGTGAATATAGTCACGTACACCTGTACCGTCTACTGTTGGGTAGTCATCACCAAATACATTAAGGGCTTCAAGTTCACCTACTGCTACTTTTGCAATGTAAGGAAGTAGGTTGTTTGGAATACCGTTTGGCTCTTCGCCAATAAGACCTGATGCATGTGCACCAATTGGGTTAAAGTAACGAAGAAGTGCTACGCTCCACTCCTTGTCTGCTGCATACACATCTTTAAGGATGTTTTCTGTCATCAGTTTTGTCGCGCCGTAAGGATTTGTTGTAGAAGTTGGGAAGCTTTCATTAATTGGTACTGAAGCTGGGTCTCCATATACTGTAGCAGATGAGCTAAATACTAATTTTTTAGCATCATGTGCTGCCATAACTTCACAAAGTACGATTGTGCTCATTAAGTTGTTATGGTAGTACGCTAAAGGTTTCTCACAAGATTCGCCTACTGCTTTAAATCCTGCAAAGTGAATAGCTGCTTCAATTTTATGCTCTGTAAAAATACGTTCAAGTAAATCTTTATCTTTTACGTCTCCCTCATAAAAAGCAAAGTCTTTGCCTGAAATGTGTCTAATCTTATCCAGTACACTTGGATTAGAATTGCTAAAATCATCAATAATAACAATTTCATATCCTGCATCTAATAACTCGACGCATGTGTGACTTCCAATATAACCTGCACCACCTGTTACTAATATCGCCATGCTCATGCCCTCCTAAATAAATATAATTTTACTAAATTTTTTACTCTATTCTTATTTTATCGTATTAATCACTCAAAATCAAGTGAAGACAAAGATTTAATACAAATTTAAAAATCTAAAAAAGACGCACGCGCGCCTTTTTTATGGAGTTAATTTTACCTCTATTTTTACTAGTATTTTACTACTTTTTTACTACTCTTCTTCTAATTCTGTTGTTCGACCTTTAAGTTTTGTAATAGCAATAACAACTGGAATACCAATGGCTGCTACAACAATTAAGTTTGCCACATTGGCCATAATAATTTGGAACCAAACTTTCCCTGCTGGTTCACCGTATATGATGACATCCCCTGCATAAGAAAGAATACTTCCTACTACTGCGCCTAGTATAGCATAACCATACAGTAAACCTATATGCACTTTGGTGATTTGACCTTTAAGGACATCAAAGTCAGCTTTCATAGTAATAAGCCCTATGCACATCCCTATTGAAGCAGACATAAATACCCAGCTCCACCATACCATTCCAAAAGAAATAGCATCATTTAAAGCATGTCCAATAAACCCTACTAAAAACCCTACTACAGGTCCAAAGATTGCTCCAAAGATACAAAGAAGTGCTACTGCAAGTCTAAGTGATGTACTCGGCCCAACATTAATTGAAATCATAGATGCTGCCGCATAAAGCGCTGCACCAATACCAATGGCTACAACATGTTTCGTTGTTAACTTAAAAATTGATTGTTTCTCCATTTTCTTCTCCCTTTATTCTTTTATGATACGAATATTTTGTCAAGAATCGTATTCATTATACAGGATAGGACGGATAAAATCCAGCCTATCTCTCTTTACTTTGAAACGGTAAATCCTCTTTTATTCTGTTAAGCGTTTAATCTGATTCAATAACTTCTGTGGGGATAACTCATTCGAAACATGAATACGCTTAATATCTGTCTTTTGGGTAGCTACGGGCCTATACTTAGAAACCAGGTTCGTCACCTGCAAGTCTACACCACATTCATTTGCCCATTCCTTCACCTTACTTGTATGTAAAAACTGCGGGTAAGCCAGTACCTTCACATCTCGCTTACCTAAATACTTCTCAATGTCTCCAAAAGATTTTTGAATTTCATAAGAAACATCTGTCTTATCTAGCTCATTCATCAGTGTATGCCCATGGGTATGACTTTGAATATCAATGAGTCCACTTGCCTCCATCTCCTTCGCCTGCTCCCATGAAAAATGATCATTTTCATTGGTTATCCCTACATAAAGGCTCGTCACAAAAAAGGTTGCTTGTGCATTGTACTTTTTAAGGATTGGATAAGCCTTTATATAATTACAAAGATACCCATCATCTGCTGTAATGAGGATAGGCTTTTTAGGTAGTCCCGCCTTTCCTTCAAGGTAATCCTTAAGCTGCTTAAAGTTAATAGGTGTATAGCCCGCTTCAAGTAAAGCTTTAAGCTGGGCTTCAAAGTTGGCTGTGCTAACGGACATGCTTTGGTCATCCTCTGTGTTTTCTACCTTATCCTTGATCTTATGATACATCAGAGTAGGGATATAGCCCTTCTTATAAACGGGTTTCTGACTAATAGGGTAGACTGCTTCCTTCCTAGCTGCTCTTTCTTGGTAACCGATCTCTCCTTTATAGTCTATAGAGAGATTCTGTACATGATACTGCTCTTTCCCCTCTAATTTCATAACCACTTTAACCTCATTGATACCCTTATGTAAAAGTTCTTCGTCTAGGGTAATGGGATAAGGATACCTAAAACTCTGTCCTGCAGCTGCATCATTCACCTTATACTCTATGTATTCTACTGGTTCTTTAGTACGTACTGTAAAGCGCAAAGTCTGATTAGGCTCGCTTAGCTTTTTGACTTCATAAAGATTTTCTTTCTTTACAAGTTCATCATTCACTTGAAGCATTTCTTCTAGTCCTGCATAGAAGTCACTATATTTAATAGGTAATTGACCTAACTTACTTTGCCTAAAAATCTTATCGATATGCTTATACTCAAAAGGCAAATCATAATAAATTTTATAAGCGGCATCTAACCCTTTTGCCACATCTTGCCCATAATGAGTTGCTAATTCATCTGTAAGTATAAGCTCATACTGCTGATTATATTGATTATTTAGGTACTTCATTAGCTTTTGGTCTTCTTCTTGATCTACATGCATATTTAATACCTTTATAAAAGGCATCTCTTTAAATAGAATATCCTTCTCATCTAAAGGCGTATAAACAAAATGAAGCTTTAAATCCGTTAAAGCCTTAAGTTCTTCATTGTTAAAAAGAAGACTGTAAATCGCTTGAACTTGTTGCTGCTCTTCTAAATTTTTGCCATATAAGCTTAAGTAAACCTCACCACTTCTCCCCTTAAGCTCCTCTATAAGAGCTCGTAAATCTTCTTCCTGATAATCTGCAACATGGGCCCAAATTTGCTTTTCTACTTGCTCTACTTTAACCCCTGCTCCTTGCTTTTCTCTTCCTATATAAATAGGTAATTCTTTATTCTGTCTAGTCTCTGATGCATACACCGATGTAATGGTCATTAAAAACACTGCGAATAATAAGCTCTTGATAACTTGTATTTTTCTACATTTTCTCATAGCTCTCCCCCTATTTATCTCTGTTTTATAACCTATACACTTTCATTTTGCTGTATCTTAGTATCTTGCACACTTTTATTTCCGCTAGACTTCATAGCATTCTTTCCTATTTCAAGTGCATATTTGGCCCATATTCCTACATAAACCAAACTATTTATCCACAGACTATAAGTTTTTATATAGTGTTTCTTATAAAAAATCCACATGGCATTGTGGAAGTCGTAGATAACTTTAGTCCTACGTTTCTTCGAACTCCCTCCTTTATAATGAATAATACTTGCTTCTGGATAATACATAATTTTATAACCACCTTCTTTAATGCGGTAGCAAAGGTCTATATCCTCGCCATACATAAAGAAATCTTCATCTAAAAGGCCTACTTGATCGAGTACATGCCTTGGCATAAGCATAAAAGCTCCCATTAGACAATCTACTTCCCCGACTTCATTTTCATCTAAATGGAGTGCATCATACAAACCATATTTTACTTTATCTCTTTTATGTAACTTTAAGAAATAGTAGAAAGAAGCCTTTGGTGTAGGAAACCCTCTCTTACAAGCATGATCTAAGGTACCATCTGGTAAAATAACTTTACACCCTAGTGCACCGATTTTACATTCATTCTCTCCTTGTATCGCTACCTCTGTATTATAACGCTCTATGTACTGCATACACTGCTGTAAGCAATCTTCTACTACATAGGTATCTGAATTGAGGAGTAAGATATACTCTCCCTTTGACTTTCTCATACCAATATTATTGGCTTTTGCAAAGCCTAAGTTCGCATCATTTAATGTAATGTTAAGTAGCCCCTGACTCATAAGCTCCTTATAATCTTCTTGTAACCTTGCCATACTATCATCTTGAGAAGCATTGTCTACAAGCATAATTTCATATTCAAATTTTAGCTTTTTCTCGAGTACTGAATCAATCGTTTGTTTTGTCAATGTATATGTATTGTAGTTGACTATAATAATAGATAATTTCATTTTTATCCACCTTATCCATTTCATTTCAAGTATACCTATTATAGCATTTTTTACCTCCTATACCTACCCTCTTAATATTTCCAAAAAAATCTCCTAGCACATGGCTAGGAGATTTTTTGCTTTTATATTAAAACCTTTTCTACTGCTTTACATCCATCTCGAGTTCTTTATATTGAAAGGGATTTTCTTGACTCATAAATGCTTTAAGACTTGGCTGCTTCTGATCCTTCTCTGAAAGAAGTACTTCCTCTATACCTTCAAGTGGCCACTCAATCCCTATATCTGGGTCATTCCACCTTATACCAGCATCATACTCTGGTGCATAATAATCTGTACACTTATACTGGAAAGTTGCCCTATCCGATAAGACTAAGAATCCATGAGCAAAGCCCTCTGGTACATAAAATTGACGTTTATTTTCAGCACTTAATAGTACCCCTTCCCACTTTCCAAAAGTAGGTGAACCTTCTCGTAAGTCTACAGCTACATCATATACCTCCCCTTCAACCACTCTTACAAGCTTACCTTGTGTATGCTGAGTCTGGAAGTGAAGACCACGAAGTACACCCTTTTTAGAACGTGATTCATTGTCTTGAACAAATTGCATATGAAGTCCTGCTGCTTTAAAATCTTGTTCAGAGTAACTCTCCATAAAGTAACCACGACTATCTCCAAACACTTGAGGTTCAATGATATAAAGATCTTTAATAGAGGTTGGCAACACATTTATTTTACCCATTTGCTTTATCTCCTAGATGTTCTTCTTGCCATGCTGCATCTATTTCTAAGTACTCTTCCAATGCTTCCTGCCATGGCCTAAAGGTATTCATACCTAATTTCTTAAGATTTGCATTGTCTAACACCGAGTACTTAGGTCTTTTAGCTGGCCTTACAAATTCTTCACTTGTGACCTTATTAACCTTAACGTCGATCTCTTTAAGCTTAAATATTTCAAGGGCAAAATCATACCATGAACACATACCCTCACATGTAGCATGGTAAGTGCCATAGTACTCTGTTTGCATGAGATTAATAATAACCGCTGCTAAGTCTTTCGTATAAGTAGGGGTCCCATACTGATCCCCTACTACATTAATTTCTTGATTTGTCTTAGCAAGCTTTAACATAGTACGCACAAAGTTGTTGCCTTCTCCATAGAGCCACGCCGTACGAAGGATGAAGTGCTTCTTGCAATACTCCCTCACCGCTTCTTCCCCAGCGAGTTTACTCTTACCATATACATTCTGAGGTGCCACCTCATCTTCTTCTGTCCAAGGGTGGCTAGCCATAGCCATTTCATATCTTCTTTCTAATTCTGTGCTAGAGTGTATATCCAATCCTTTTGGTAGATTAAAGTTTCCACTAAATACATAGTCTGTAGAAATATGAATGAGCTTCGCACTCATCTGTTCACTTACTACTGCTAAGTGATAAGGACCTATCGCATTGATTTGATGGGCTTTTTCTTCATTTTCCTCACATAAATCTACTGCTGTATAGGCCCCACAATTCACAACAACTTGTGGCTTTAGCTTATCTAATACTTCTTGTACCTGCTTCTTATTGCTAATATCTAAGGCATCCTTGCTAAAACCATAAACTTGTATACTCTCTCTATCTTTTAGCTGCCTTTCAAGTTCTATTCCTAATTGCCCTCCGGCACCTGTTATCACTACTTTCATTTTCTATTATCCTTTATTATAAAAAAATAGTACTAAATTTTTAATGAGCATATACTCTATATACATATAATGCTTGAAATTCCTCCATCTAAATGGAGTCTTTTCTAGCTTATTCAAAGACTTAACTGCTTCTCGTAAACCTTCCTTATAAACCTTGCCTAACCCTTTTCTTGTGAAGAATAGATATTTAATCAGATATCCTGTAAGTAAAAAAGGTAAATTGAAAATGAGCTGTACTAAAGGCATATTTTTATAAGCCACATAGAGATTATTCCTAGCGGCAAGCTTCACCTTAAAAGCATTATATCTACTCCCACTGGTAGCACTCCCAATATGGTAGACCTTTGCATCTGGACAATAAACATTCTTATAGCCATAGATGTTGGCACGATAGCCTATATCCACATCCTCCATATAAGCAAAGAAGTTCTCATCAAAATAACCTATTTCATCAAAGATACTTTTACGATAAAGGGCTGCGCCTGCACAGGCACTAAATACTCTTTTCTCTGTGGTAAAACCCTCCACTGACTTCCCGTCACCTCTTTTTTTCGTCCACCCTAAAAGATTATACTCATCTCCCGCATCATCAATAAGTTCTCTCTTATGATAAGCAATCATTTTACTCGATACAGCAAATATTTGTTTATCCTTTTTTATAGTCTTAACCAGCTTTTGCACAAAATCTTTTTCAATCACCGTGTCATTATTAAGCAGTAATACATATTCTCCTTTTGCTAGGTAGATACCTTCATTTACAGCTCTACTAAAACCATAGTTCTTATCAAGTTGTTTAAAATGAAGATTATTATATTGGCCTACCCATTTAAAATCATCATCTTGACTTGCATTATCTATAATAATCACTTCAAACTCTAATTGATCCATACTATATAGAGAATCTAAACACTCTTTAAGATACTTTTTTCCATTGTAATTTGGAATTATAATCGATATCATATACATCACCTAGATTCATTATAAAATAAAAGTAGCCTAAAAGATACCTTCTAGGCTACTTGATTATTATCTTTATTTAAATTATATTTTAGGATTCATGCTCTATGTCATCCTCAACAGTTGTCTTAATACCTATCCAAAACAATACATAAAATATAACTAATAATACACTTCCACTAAGTAAATTAGCTACTGATGCACCTAATAGTCCGTAGTTTTTTACAAAGCTATTAGAAGTAAAATAAAGTAGTATACATGTTACTCCTGTTCCAATCAAGATGGATACTTGCCGTCTCATAAGAATTAACGCACTTTGTAATGTACCTACTATAGCTTGAATACCTCCAACTACTAGAAGCAACCTAAAAATATCTTCATAATCTTTTAAATCTATTTTATATAAATAAGATAGAACTGGTAATCCTATAGGCTTTACCAACAGTTCTGCTAATATAATAAATATCAATAAAATACCTATTAAAAAATGTATTATTTTAATATACCTCTTCTTATCTGTTTTTCTCCACTCATTTGCTAAATAAGGTAACATCGGTTGCATAAAAAATATAGCAAATAAATTTAGCACAAATGTTAACATGTATAAAATATTGTATATTCCTTGGCTATACTCATCCATAAACTTATTAATAGCATACTTAGATGCATTTAAATAATACATCATAAAAAATGCACTCAAAAATAATGGAAAACACTTATATAGTAACTCCTTAACCTTCATTTTTTCTATGCATGTATCAATAACTTTATATTTCCTTCCTACTTTTAAATCATATAGTAAAAATAGGATAATATTGATCACTACCATAAATGCAAAAGAAAGCATAAGTGTTTTTGTAATAATTAATACAACTATAAAACCCAATATATATGTTGAATATCTAATAACTTTTGTTTTACCTGCTTTATCGAGTGCTCCTTCTATCTGAAACATGCCTTGATACACATCACTTAAAGCATTTATACCTTCATTTATAGTTAATAAAAATATTATTCCTTTTACTTCATTATTATAATTACCTAATAAAATAATACTAAGCATTGCCAAAATCATTATACCTATAGTAATAACACGAGATATCTTATATTCTTTAAAACTATATATTTGATTGATATCTGTAATCTGATAAGCTCTCATATTATATAGCCCAATAGTTGACACTAGATTCACTACTGCTAATGCTATGGAATAAAGACCTACTGCATACGCCCCTTGTACCCTTGCTATAACTATAGAAAATATAAATGTACCTGCTGAAACCATTATGTTTCCTATAGTATTCCATAATACATCCTTTGTTGTTATATTTATATTCAACACCACCCTATCTATTAAAAATAGCTACTATCTTTTTTGTTGTCTCTTCTCAAGTGAATTTTTCAATTAGTTACTTATATACATTTTCTACCACCGTATTTCTATATGTATGGCTTATAATGCCTTTTGTATAGCCTTAGTAGTACTATATCTAGAAAATGCTACTACAAAGGGAGATTTTCTAGTTAACTAGCTTTATTCTGTTTGTAGTATTCTTTCATAGCCAATAGGGGTTTTATAACCCAATATTTCATGAATTCTTTTACACTTCTAAAAATTCAACATTTATTCCAAAATACTTACTTAAGCTTATGCTCTAGTACAATATTTCTCAAGGAAAATCCATTCTTTTTTATCCCCCTATGAAATGATTCTATACAAGCATTATTATAATAGTTGCTCTTACGGCTTATGCTTGAAATAATATTATATTTATCTAATACAGCACAATATGCTTTGGAACAATAGTGCGAACCGCAATCTGAATGATGAATAAGACATCCTTGACTTGTCCAAACATATGTAATATCTGTCACCCATACCTCGTTTGGTACATCTACCCTGAAGTTTTGATTAAGTAGATTAGTAAATATAGGAAGACTGTAACTTGAATGGGGGTAGCTTTATATTTCTTAACAGTTTTAAACTTAATATTATTTTCTTTCATGATATTAGCAACTGTTTTCAGTGAAACATTTATATCTTCTTCAGTAAAAGCTTTTGTAATTTTAGGACTGCCATAAATAACTCTAGATTGTATATAAATACGCTTTATTTTAGCTTTTACTCGCTTGTGATTGAAAACCTGCTTTTTAAGCCAAGTATAATAGCCATTTTTAGATACACTAAGAACTTTACACATCTTTACCATACGATATATGTGCAAGCGCTTTTTTATAAAACCATATATTATTTCAGGTCTTTTATAAAGATGCCCTTAGCTTTTTTAAAATTTCATTTTTTCTTTGAGGCTCTAAAATTGTTTTTTAAGTTCTTGCATGGTTTTATCTTTAGCCTGTAGATTATCGCTTCCACCAAAAGGTTCAGCTCAATCTTCTTTATATTTTTGTACCCGCTTACTTAATATCTGATTAGAAATATCAAGTCCTCTTGTAACTTGTACTATTGTTTTATTGAGTTCTACTACTTGTCTTACCACATGAAGTTTAAATTCTTTATCATATCTTTCAGCCATTATTTAGGACACTCCGTTTACTATCATTATTTTTATGGCTATGTCACAACAAACAGTTGATAAATAGCCATTTTTATAGGGGAGTATCAGA
>ERZ791765.734-NODE-734-length-29344-cov-19.388030_pt1 | contig 29344 bp, 29 predicted proteins | sample MGYA00509949_ERZ791765 | MGnify/ENA primary metagenome ERZ791765 (study PRJEB30046, sample SAMN00791980) | human gut metagenome | study: EMG produced TPA metagenomics assembly of the A metagenome-wide association study of gut microbiota in type 2...
AAGCCAGCTGCATAGCCAGGAAGGTAAGGATGATGATATGACGCAGGCAATGAGCCATGCAAAATAAGACAGAAGGAAATCTTCGTTGTGCTCGCACAAAAGAAGATTTCCTTATGGCTTATTTTATAGGGCGAAGCCCGACACCGTGATGGAGCGCAGCGCAATCACGGTGCACATGGCGGAGTAATGTAATCACGGTGCACATGGCGGGGGAAACGGTATCGCGATGAACACGGAAGGAGACACTATGAGAATCGGACAAGGATACGATGTTCACAAATTAGTACAAGGCCGCGATCTAATCTTAGGCGGCGTCAATATCCCATATGAAAAGGGCCTTCTGGGCCATTCCGACGCGGATGTTCTGGTCCACGCGGTGATGGATGCCCTGTTGGGGGCTGCTGCCCTGGGAGACATCGGACAGCATTTCCCGGACACGGACCCGGCATATAAAGGTATTTCCAGCATAGAACTGTTAAGGAAGGTAGGAGAACTTCTGGACGGGAAAGGCTACGTGGTTGAGAATATAGACGCCACCATCATAGCCCAGCGTCCCAAGCTGGCCCCATACAGGCCCCGGATGGCGGCTAACATAGCAGACGCCCTCCGCCTGGATGTGTCCAGGGTAAGCGTCAAGGCCACTACAGAGGAAGGACTTGGATTTACGGGAACCGGGGAAGGAATTTCTTCTCAGGCAATTACCTTATTGACGGAAACAGCAGATTACTGCTATGATAGTAAGATAATGGAAGGCGGCTGTGGAGGCTGCCCTGGCTGCAGCCGTGCGAATGTAGAATAAAACAGGATAAAACACGTTCTGACACAGCTGACCTGGCATGCTCCAGACATGCCGCAGGAGATTCATTTGAGGAGAATAAGAGTATGAAGATATTTAACACACTGAGCAGAAGAAAAGAGGAATTTGTTCCGCTGACCCCGGGAGAGGTCAAGATGTACGTCTGCGGTCCCACGGTGTATAATTTCATCCATATAGGAAACGCCAGGCCCATGATTGTATTTGACACGGTTCGCAGGTATTTTGAGTATAAGGGATACGACGTGCGCTACGTGTCCAACTTCACGGATGTGGATGACAAAATCATCAAAAAGGCAATCGAGGAGGGTGTGGACGCGGATACAGTGTCACGCCGGTACATTGAGGAGTGCAAAAAGGACATGGCAGCCATGAATGTAAAGCCTGCTACCGTCCATCCCCAGGCAACCCAGGAAATCTGCGGCATGCTGGAGATGATACAGACCCTTATCGACAAAAATCACGCCTATGTGGCAGGGGACGGGACCGTGTACTTCAGGACCGGTTCTTTTAAGGAATACGGAAAGCTGTCCCATAAGAACCTGGATGAGCTTCAGTCCGGGTTCCGTGAAATCAAGGTCACCGGCGAGGAGGGCAAGGAAGACCCCAATGATTTCGTGCTCTGGAAGCCTAAGAAGGAAGGAGAGCCTTTCTGGGAGTCGCCGTGGTGCGACGGACGTCCGGGCTGGCATATTGAGTGCTCCGTTATGTCCAAACGCTACCTGGGCGAGCAGATTGATATTCACGCCGGCGGCGAGGATTTGATATTCCCACATCATGAGAACGAGATTGCCCAGAGTGAGTGCGCCAACGACAAGAACTTTGCAACATACTGGATGCACAACGGGTTCCTGAATATTGATAATAAGAAAATGTCCAAATCCCTAGGGAATTTCTTTACAGTAAGGGAAATCAGTGAAAAATACGACTTGCAGGTGCTGCGTTTCTTCATGCTCAGCGCCCATTACCGCAGTCCCCTTAACTTCAGCGCAGACCTGATGGAGGCTTCCAAGAATGGTCTGGAGCGTATACTGACCTGTGTGGAGAAGTTAAGGGACCTGGAGGCAAAGGCATCAGACAGCCCCAGGACAGCCGGGGAGCAGGGAAATATGGAAGAGGCAGATAAGCTTCGGGGCAAGTACGAGGAGGCCATGGATGATGACTTCAACACCGCGGACGCCATTTCAGCCATATTTGAACTGGTGAAGCTGGCTAATACCACGGCAGATGAATCCAGTACCAGGGAATTCGTATCTTATATGAAGACAATGATAGAAGAACTTTGCGATGTACTGGGCATTATCACGGAGAAGAAGGAAGAAGTGCTGGACAGCGAGATCGAAGAGATGATTGAAGCCAGACAGCAGGCCAGGAAAGAGAAGAATTTTGCGCTGGCGGATGAAATCCGCGGTAAGCTTCTGGATATGGGAATTATATTAGAGGATACCAGAGAGGGCGTAAAGTGGAAGAGAGCGTAACCATTCAGGAATTTCTCACATATTATAGACAGTGCATGAGGCTTGAACCAGTGGATGAGAATTCTTACTCGCCACTGGTTCTGGCCTATATTGGAGATTCGGTGTATGAGGTCATCATACGCACCAAGGTGATAAACCGGGGAAGCATGCAGGTAAATAAAATGCACAGGCAGAGCTCGGAGCTTGTAAAGGCCGGTACGCAGGCAGAGCTCATAAAGGCCATTGAGAACATGCTTACCCGGGAGGAGCACGCTGTGTTCAAGCGGGGACGCAACGCAAAATCAGCCACATCAGCCAAGAACGCGTCTGTCATTGATTACCGCATGGCCACAGGGATGGAAGCCCTGGTAGGGTGGCTGTTCCTGAGACAGGAATACAACAGGCTGGTATATCTGATAAGCCAGGGACTTGAGAAGCTGGGCAGGATGCCGGACCCGGAAGGAGATAAGACATGAGATACGAAGAACTGACCATAGAGGGGCGCAATGCTGTGCTGGAGGCATTCCGGTCCGGCAGGACCATCGACAAGCTGTTCGTCCTGGACGGCTGTCAGGACGGTCCGGTGCGCACCATCCTGAGGGAAGCCAGGAAATACGATACCATCATTAACTACGTGCCAAGGGAGAGGCTGGACCAGATATCCGAGACAGGAAAGCATCAGGGTGTTATTGCCTATGCTGCGGCCTATGAGTACGCCGAGGTGGAAGATATGCTGAAGGCGGCAGAGGAAAAGGGAGAGCCGCCCTTCCTCATACTGCTGGACGGCATAGAGGATCCCCACAATCTGGGAGCCATCATCCGTACGGCCAACCTGGCAGGGGCCCATGGCGTCATTATTCCCAAACGCCGCGCTGCGGGGCTGACAGCCACCGTGGCAAAGACATCGGCAGGAGCCTTAAACTACACGCCGGTGGCAAAGGTCACAAATCTGACGGCTACCATGGAAGATTTGAAGAAAAAGGGCATGTGGTTTGTCTGTGCCGACATGGGCGGAGAACTCATGTATAAGATGAACCTGAAAGGTTCCATCGGACTTGTGGTGGGAAATGAAGGAGAGGGGGTCGGAAAGCTTGTGCGCGAGCACTGCGATATGGTTGCTTCCATTCCCATGAAGGGAGATATTGATTCCCTGAACGCGTCAGTTGCGGCAGGCGTGCTGGCCTATGAGATTGTAAGGCAGCGCCTGGAGATGTAGTCCTTTTAGAGATAAAGGAGTGATAATGTTATGAAGACAGCATATAAACCTGTTGTAAAGTTTGCGGCGGCAGCGGCAGCGGCCTTTTTTGCCGTCAGCAGCATCCAGGCACCGGCGACGGCCCTGGCTTACACAAAGCCTGCCGGAAGCCATGTACTGACTCCCATTGCTTCCGGGGTCACTGCATACAGCAACGAGAAGGCCACTCTGGATGCATCCAATGTGTCAGAGGGCTATATCATGGTAAAGTATACGGGAAGCGTTGGCAAGATTAAGGTTCAGATTACAAAAAGCGGTTCCGAGACATATACATATGATTTAAGCAGCAGCGGCGTATACGAGGTGTTCCCTCTGTCTGAGGGCAGCGGCAGCTATTCGGTGAAGGTGTTTGAAAATATCCAGGGAAACCAGTATTCCCAGGCGTTCAGCCAGAATGTAAATGCCAGCATAACCAATCAGTTCGGACCCTTCCTTTACCCCAACCAGTATGTGAATTTTAATGCGGCCAGCGCCGCGGTGCAGACAGGCGCGTCCGTGGCTGCCAGCGCAACGGACCAGCTGGGCGTGGTGTCAAATGTTTATAATTATGTAATCAACAACGTTACCTATGATACGGCCAAGGCAAGTTCGGTCCAGTCCGGCTATCTGCCCAATGTGGATGTGGTTCTGGCGCAGAAAAAGGGTATCTGTTTTGACTATGCGGCTCTCATGACAGCCATGCTCAGGTCCCAGGACATTCCCACCAAGCTGGTAGTGGGTTATACGGGGAATCTGTATCACGCGTGGATTGATGTATATCTGGAAGGCCAGGGATGGGTTGATAATATCATCTATTTTGATGGCAACAGCTGGAAGCTGATGGACCCCACGTTTGCGTCCTCCAGCGGACAGAGTCAGGAAATCATGCAGTACATTGGAAACGGCTCTAACTACAGGGCAAAATACAGCTATTAAGGGGAGGCAAAAGAGATGGCGAAAGAGGGAGAGGCTTATTACCGGTATTCCTATGAGGAGCTGTCGGCCTTCTGTCTGCAGATATCCCTGCTGTTGGAAGCGGCTGTTCCGCTGGAGGAAGGGCTGGCCATTATGGCTGAGGACGCGGCCGCGCAGAGCGAGAAGGATATGCTTTTGTACATGGCAGAGGGCGTGGAGCTGGGGGACCCCTTCTTCAAGGTTATGGAGGATACGGGCGTTTTCCCGGCTTATGTGGTGCGTATGGCCAAGCTGGGCCAGCAGACAGGAACCATGGACCAGATGATGAAATCGCTGTCCGATTATTATGAGAAGGAATACCGGCTCCTGCGGGCCATAAAGAATGCGGTCACATATCCTGTGATGATGGTGGTAATGCTTTTGGTGGTCCTCTTTGTGCTGTTTTCCAAGGTCATGCCTGTGTTCAACAAGGTATATGAGCAGCTGGGGGCGCGGATGCCTCCTGTGGCAGCCTCGGCCATGAGGCTGGGAGGCTGGTTAAGCGGCGGCGCCCTTATTGTGGGGGCTGTGCTGGCCCTGGTGTTATGCGGGATCTGGACAGCCTCCAAATTCGGCAAACGTTTTGCTTTGGTGGAGCGTTTTGTGAGTTTCGTGAAGGGCCGCAGCAAGATTGCCCTGGCAGTGGCTAACCGCCGGTTTACCTCAGTACTGGCCCTGACCTTAAAGAGCGGTATGGAGCTGGAAAAGGGCATGGACCTGGCAAAGGAGCTGGTTGAGAACGAAAGCGTGGCGGTCCGCATCGGAAAATGCTCGGAGCAGCTTCAGACGGGTGAGAGCTATTACCAGGCCATGAAGGATACCGGCCTGTTTTCCGGTTTTTATGTGCAGATGATTAAAGTAGGAACCAGAAGCGGCCATCTGGACAGCGTTATGGACGAGATATCCCAGGATTATGAGGAGATGGCCGATACCGCCATCGACGATATGATTGCCAGGTTTGAGCCGACTATAGTGGCAGTTCTGGCCATATCAGTGGGACTTGTCCTTCTGTCCGTCATGCTTCCACTGGTGGGCGTATTGTCCGCTATCGGATAACAGTTAGGAGGCAGCAGATGAAGGTTAAGTCCCAGAAAAAAGAGAAGAACCAGACGCTGGGTTACATTCTGTCCCTGACAGCCATGGCGGCCGTGGTGGCGGTATTTGCGGCGGCTGTGCTGAATTTTTCAGGGAGGACAGGCGCAAGGGAGGAGGAGACTCTCAGGAAGGCAGTGGCAAGGGCTTCGGTCCAGTGCTATGCCATTGAGGGCCGTTATCCTCCCAGCGTGGGATATCTGGAGGAGAATTACGCGATCCAGATTAACAGGAAGAAATACAATGTGTTTTACGATGGTTTTGCATCCAATGTGATGCCGGAAATCACCATCATACCCATAGACGAGTAGGGGGCATACAGTTATGAATCGGAAGACAGACAAGAAGGGAAATGCCGTTAGCGTGCTTTTTACCATGCTGTTATTTCTGGTATTTGTGCTGTGTGCCCTTTTCACAGTGCTGATTGGCAGCCGGGTATATGAAAATATCAATGTGCGCAGCGACGCCAATTATACAGGCAGCACAGCTCTGAGCTACATTGCCAACAAGGTGCGCCAGGGTGACCGGGCCGGGATGGTAAATGTGGTGGATGTGGATGGAACCCAGGTGCTGGAGATGAAACAGGAAATCGGGGAATCAGAATACGTCACATGGATTTACTGGGACGATGGGAGCATCCGGGAATTGTTCACAGACACATCCAGCGGTTTAGGGCTTGCGGACGGTCTGGAGATTCTGGAATGCCGGGGCCTGAAGCTTTCCAGGGAAGGCAGGCTGCTGCATATAGAGACCGTGGGAGAGGGCGGCGGAAGCCTGGAACTTTCCCTGCGGAGCGGAGGACTTGAGACGGATGAATAGGAAAAGCGGGTCCGGTTCAGGGCCATTTTTAATGGAAATGCTGGTGGTGGTGGGTTTCTTTATCATCTGCGCCAGTATCTGTGTTCTGGTGTTCGTGAAGGCTGACAACATAAGCAAGGATGCCTGGGACATAAATCAGGCGGTGTTAAAGGCGCAGAGCCTGGCAGAAGAGCTGAAGGCGGGGCAGTCTCTTAGGTGGCCGGAGATGCTTCCGGACCGTAATATATGGGAACACCTGGCAGATGCTGACGGGGAAAACCGGGAACAGGCTGAATGGAACCAGGAGCTGATACAGAGTGAAGGCTACGTAGGTATACATACCATGTACTGGAACAACAGCTGGGAGGAGACCGAACCTGACAACGAACCGTCCTTTTTGGGCATCATATACACCGGAACTGTGGATAAAATGAAGCGGGCGGACATACTTATCATGCGCTATGCCAGAGGATCTGACAAGGGAAAGCTGCTGTACCGTTTGCAGACAGAGACCTATGCGCAGCCCTAAGAGCATGCAGGCCCCGCTGCGCGCAGTTTTACATGCAGCCGGCGGCAGGGCTTAAGATTCAGGAATATTCAGCCGCCGGCAAGGTTCGGGAAAATGAAACACGGAAAGGAAAGGCAGATGGCAGGAGAGGCATCCAGGAATAAAGTGAATATAGGGGCGTCGTCCCTGATTCTTATTTTCATCGTTCTGTGCATGGCTACCTTTGGACTGCTGTCGTTAAGCAGCGCCCAGGGCGATTTAAAGCTGGCCGGGCGAAACGGGGAGGCGGTCCGGGCATATTATGAGGCGGACAGCAGGGGGCAGCAGTGGCTTAAGGAAGTGGACCAGGTCCTGACAGAGGAAATGGGGGAGGAAAAGGATTCCACCCAGTGTAGCCTGGATATCAAGGACAGGCTGGGAGAGCTTTACGACAGGGAGAGCGGTCTTATTTCCACGGACATCCCCATGGACAGGGGACAGTCCCTGCGCATTGAGCTGGTTCTCATGTGCGGTGAAAAACATTACGATATAAAATCATGGTATGTATATGCCAGTGATGAGTATGAAATAGATAATTTAATGCCTGTGTGGGGCGGAGCAGCCCCATTCCAGGAATAAAACAGAGGCAAAAGGAGCAAAACAGATGAATGTGATGGAATTGCTTACATCGGCCGTGGAGCAGAATGCGGCTGACATATTTCTTATTCCAGGCATGCCCTTCTCCTATAAGATTGGCGGCCGGATTATCTATCAGGGTGATAACCGGATCATGCCCGACGAGATGGATAAGATGATTACCGAGATATACGGCCTGGCAAAGAACCGGGACATGGATAAGGTCCAGTCCCACGGAGATGATGATTTCTCCTTTGCCATCCCTGGAGTGTCGCGTTTCAGGGCCAGTGTGTTCCGCCAGAGAGGATCCCTGGCGGGAATCATCCGTGTGGTGCGTTTTGAACTGCCGGATGCCGGACAACTTCATCTGCCGGACAGTATCATCGGCGTATCCAGGCTTACCAAGGGAATGGTACTGGTGACCGGACCGGCAGGCAGCGGCAAAAGCACGACCCTGGCTTGTATTATTGATGAAATCAACAGCACCAGAAATGCCCATGTCATCACACTGGAGGACCCCATTGAATACCTGCACAGGCATAAACAGAGCGTGGTGACCCAGAGAGAGATTGTTACGGATACGGACAGCTACGTTACTGGCCTGAGGGCATCCCTGCGCCAGGCGCCGGATGTCATCCTGTTAGGAGAAATGAGAGATTATGAGACTATCAGCATAGCCATGACAGCAGCGGAGACAGGCCATCTGATTCTCTCCACCCTTCACACCGTGGGGGCGGCCAATACCATCGACCGTGTCATCGATGCATTTCCGCCAAATCAGCAGCAGCAGATAAGGACCCAGCTGGCCATGGTGCTGGATGCGGTCATATCCCAGCAGCTCATACCCACTGTGGACGGCGGGGTGCAGCCGGCATTTGAAATCATGTTTTTAAACAATGCAATCCGCAATATGATACGTGAATCCAAGATTCACCAGATAGACGGAGTCATTGCCACCTCCCAGGAGGAAGGTATGGTATCCATGGATAACAGCCTTATTAAACTATACCGTGACGGAGTGATTTCCCGTGAAAATGCGGCGGCTTACAGCAGCAACAGCGAGCTCATGGAAAAGAAACTGGCCAGATAACCGCAAAAACCGCCGCAGGTCCCGGAAAGACCAGCTGTAAATCCTGCCGGAATAAGACGCGGGTTTTCCAGTTATACTAAGGATATGAACAACAGACCGGGACGGCAGGAAAGGAGCAGAACATGAGAGCAGATAAGAGAAAAGTGGTAATCGTAGGAACTGGAATGGTGGGCATGAGCTATGCCTACTGTCTTCTGAATCAGTCGGTGTGCGATGAGCTGGTGCTCATTGATGTGAACAAGAAGAGGGCCGAGGGGGAGGCAATGGATTTAAACCATGGCCTGGCATTTGCCAATTCCAGCATGACAATATACGCAGGGGAGTACGATGACTGCAGGGATGCGGATATCGTGGTCATCTGTGCCGGCGTGGCGCAGAAACAAGGTGAAACCCGCCTGGACCTTCTGAAAAGGAATGCCGAGGTGTTCCGATCCATCATTGAGCCGGTTACCTCATCGGGATTCAATGGCCTGTTTCTGGTGGCAACCAATCCGGTTGACATCATGACCAGGATAACCTGTACCCTGTCGGGCTTTAATCCAAGACGGGTGATGGGAACAGGAACAGCCCTGGACACAGCCAGACTCAGGTACCTGTTAGGCGATTATCTGAAGGCGGACCCGAGAAATGTCCACGCCTATGTCATGGGAGAGCATGGGGACAGCGAGTTCGTGCCGTGGAGCCAGGCGCTGCTGGCCACCAAGCCCATTCTGGAGCTGTGCGGGGAAAACGGGGAAGCGGTGTGCAGGCAGCGGTTTGATGACATTGAGGAGGAGGTCCGCACTGCCGCCTACAAAATCATAGAGGCCAAGAATGCCACCTATTATGGTATTGGAATGGCCCTTACCAGAATAACCAAGGCCATCCTGGGGGATGAGCACAGTGTACTTACCGTATCCGCCATGCTGCGGGGGGAGTACGGCCAGATGGACGTGTTTGCAGGCGTTCCCTGCATCATAAACCAGAACGGAGTACAGAGAGTCCTGCCGCTGTCCCTGACACCGCAGGAGCTGGAGAAGCTGGGGCGTTCCTGTGATACGCTGCGGGAAGGGTATGACGGGATTTTCTGATATTTGGAATAGGATTGATTTTAGGATGCTTATTTTCAGATGCTTTGAGAAAGCCGGCTCACATACCGCTGCTCACAATTGCCTGGGAGGCTTGAGGGGGCAGCGGTTTGAATGAGCGGGGATAGAATGGAAGAAAAAATTGAAAATTATTGTTGACAAAACCATGTGGTCATGATAATATATACAAGGTCCGCGAGAGCGTACCAAAACAGAATAAGCTGCTGTGGCTCAGTCGGTAGAGCGTCGCATTGGTAGTGCGGAGGTCACGGGTCCGATTCCCGTCAGCAGCTTGTGGATAGCCTGGTATTTACCGGGCTTTTTTCTTTTTGTGCCGCATTGGTGTATACGTATGAAACTGTAAACGGGGCAGAGGAGCCAGTGGCCCGTGTCACTTGCCCATATTGCGGCAGGGAATTTACAACGGATATGGATTTTATGTGGTAGGAATTTTATATGGTAGGAATTTTAAGGGATAGCCTGGACTGTCCCTTTTTTTCTGCCATGGCCACATGAGAATTGACGGCTCAATTCTTTGTACCCTTGTAAATATCTGGATTAATAATCATCCCGGCCGGAGTATCCTTAAACAGGCGAGGGGAGGATAATTGTACCTAAAAAACAATAAATTTAATATGATTACAAAATAACCTAATTATTTATAAGAAAGAATAAATAATATCCGGGCAAATCCCTTCCTTTTTCGACATATTTATGATAGAATTTATACTATTCGGCAAATAGTTACTATTTACATGGTACTTTTTACATAATTTCCCAAGGTTGAGAACAGATGGGAGGATTTATTTTGGATATGGTTGGGGGTCTGGAGTCATAAAGAGAGCGGGCTCCCTTTTATATATTGGGCAGGGGGGATATAGATGTTGGACTGGGGCTTTGGATTAGGGGCTTTTGGGATGTTTTTCCTATATGACTGGAATCGGGTTTTTTTGAAAAAAAATGGCTTCGCCCCGCTTTTTGCGGCAGGCAACCTGCTGCTGGCTGTGGTGGGAGGAAGAATGGTGTATTCTTGTGTTTCCTCAGGGGTTAAGAGACAGCCAGTCTGGCTCCTTCCGGGCGCGTTTTTTCTGGCGATGCTGATTTATACGCTGTATTTTGCGCTGCCCTTTGACAGTACTTATTGCCAGGAGGCGGACCGGCACAAGGTCTGCCGCTCAGGTATGTATGGCTGGTGCCGTCATCCGGGCATATGGTGGTTTTTTGGCTGTTTTTTCTGTATGGGCCTGTCCACAGGGAATCCGGACCGGGTGATGCTCGGTCTGTGCCTTTCTTTTTTGAACCTTCTGTATGCCTGGTATCAGGACAGGCTTATATTTGTAGAGGAATTTTGCGACTACAGGGATTACCAGGAACAAGTACCATTTTTACTACCCAGACTGTGGAAAAGGCGGTGAACTGGAATGACATTTGAGGAAAAGCTGACCAATCAGGAATATGACAGGATATGGCAGGAATACTGCGGTTTTTTGGACCTGGATCTGGAATCCTATATGAAAATCCAGAGAAGGCTTTTGGAGGAGCAGATTGGACTCTGGTGCGCAAGTCCTCTTGGAAAGAAGATTCTAAAGGATAGGAGGCCGAAGAGCATAGATGAGTTCCGGTCCATGGTGCCGCTGACCACCTACGAAGATTATGCGGATGTCCTTCTTTTGAAGAAGGAGGACATGCTTCCTGATAAACCGATCATATGGATTCAGACCACGTGGGAGGGCGGAAAGCATCCTATCAAGGTGGCGCCCTACACCAGCGGTATGCTGAAAACCTACAAGAATAATATCCTGACCTGCCTGATGATGGCTACCAGCAAGGGTAGGGGAAGCTTTGACATCGGAATCGGCGATACATTTTTGTATGGACTGGCGCCTTTGCCCTATATCACGGGCCTGATTCCACTGGGATTGTCGGACGAACTCCACATAGAGTTCCTTCCTCCGGTGGACGAGGCCGTGAATATGACCTTTTCCGAGCGGAATAAGAAGGGATTTAAGATGGGGCTGGGAAAGGGGATTGATTTCTTCTTCGGCATGGGCAGCGTGGCTTATTATGTGAGTATGAGCATTGCCAGCCTGTCTGAGGGCAGTAAGAAGGGCGGATCCTTCCTGAAAAAAATGTTTACCATGCCTCCTTCCATGACACTGCGGTATCTTAAGGCGAAAAAACAGTGTGAGAAGGAAGGACGGGGACTGATGCCTAAGGACCTGTTCAAATTGAAGGGATTTTTGTGCGCTGGAACAGATAACCGCTGCTATAAGGATGACCTGGAGGAGTTGTGGGGCATCAGGCCGGTGGAGGTGTTTGCGGGGACAGAACCCAGTTTTATCGGGACAGAGACATGGAACCGTAACGGACTTTACTTTTTCCCGGATGCATGCTTTTATGAATTCATACCGGAAACGGAAATGTACAAGAATCTGGATGATCCCTCCTATGTTCCCAGGGCCATATGTATGGATGAGGTGGCAGCCGGAGAAGTATATGAAATTGTCCTTACTGTGTTGAAAGGCGGGGCATTTGCCCGGTACCGGGTGGGGGATGTCTACCGCTGTCTGGGACTTGCCAGCAAGGAGGATGAGACGCGGATTCCCAGGTTTGAGTACATTGACCGGGTGCCGGATATTATTGATATTGCCGGGTTTACAAGGATTTCGGAAAATTCCATTAAGAATGTTATCAGCCTTTCGGGAATTGATGTGACGGACTGGGCGGCTCTCAAGGAGTTTACCGAGGACAGGGGAAGGCCCTATCTCCATATGTACGTGGAGCTGGCGCCTGGCTGTGTGGTGAACCGGGCCGTCAGCCGGGAACTTCTGAAGGAACACCTGACCATTTATTTTAAATACGTGGACCAGGATTACCATGATTTGAAACGGATACTGGGCATGGACCCGCTGGAGATAACCATTCTTCGGTGCGGCACCTTTGCATCCTACCGGAAAAAGACCGGAAAGACACTGAGGCACATCAACCCATCCATCCATGATATTCAGGAAATGATAAAGATGCAGACAGCTTTTGACGGGCACAGGAGATACTAGGAGAAACTGATTGTATGAGAAGCTATGTTTTTATATCCATAACAGCTTTATATTTCTATACCTTTCTTATGCTGGCTTTTATGTCGGCTAAGAAATCACGGCTGATTCGTGATTTTATCGCTGTGTTGGGCGCCATGATTCTGTGGACCGGCGGCTCTCTTTTGATGAGGCTCCGGGCCTGGCCGTCCTATGAGCTGTGGTTCCATCTTTCGCTGGCAGGAATCAGCCTGGTGCCATGTGCGTTTTTCTGCTTCATCAGGGATTTCTGCGGCCATAAGGCCAAAGGCTCCCACAAAATGTGGCTGGTGCTTATCCTTCTGGTGAATCTCTATAACATATGGACAGGAAGCCTGGTCCAGCCGCCCGCCATCGAGTGGAACGGGGCCAGCGCCGTGTTTGTCTATCATATGGACTGGCGTGCCAGCATTATGTACGGACTCTGCTTCCTGGTAATCATACATACAGCCGCCATCATATGGAGCAGCCGGAAAAACAGGGCCCTTAAGGCCAAAGTGGTTCCGCTGCTTTCAGGCATATTTCTGCTTTTTGCGGGAAATATGGCTGTACCGCTGTTCAATGGTTTCCCCATAGATATCCTGTCAGGGGTTCTGAATGCAGGGGTGATGTTCTATACCCTTTATTCCAGGCACGTGTTCCGCATGACACTGCTGGTATCCAGAGGCAACTGCTATATCATTGCCATGGCAGTAAGCGCCCTGGCCTTTTATAATGTGGCCCAGACTCTGGACGGCATCATCCGCAGGGATGTGCCAATGCTGGCGCCCTTCAGCGTTATGATTGTGGCTACTATGACCATGATGGTCACCCTGTTGATTTACATTGTGGCCAAGGGATTTTTTGACCGGATTTTCATTAAGGAAGAGGTGAGCCAGACAGAACGGCTCAGCGAATACACGGCCATTGTGTCCCAGTCACTCAGACTGACGGAAATCCTCAACGCCCTGGTGAACGTCATAGGAAGTACCCTGCACACAAGGAAGATTTATATTTGCATCAAGGATTCACAGGGAAATTATCCTGCGGTGTTCAGCAGCAGTCCCCTGGATGACAAGAATTTTTCTCTGGCAGGCAGCGCGCCGCTCATCAACTGGCTTAAAAGCCATGACTCCTGTCTGCTGCTTAAGGATTTCCGAAGGACCGTGGAATACAAGTCCATGTGGGAGGAAGAAAAATACCAGATGGAGGTCCTTAAGATTGAGTGTATCCTGCCTCTTAAGGACGGGGACGACCTGGCCGGACTGGTGCTTATGGGGGGCAAGGAGAAGCGGGGAAAGATGCGTGCCGGCGGGTATTCCGAGGAGGACATCATATTCCTTAACTCCATTGAATCCGTCAGCTCCATTGCGGTAAAGAACTCCAGGCTCTACGAAAAGGCATATGAGGAAGCCAGGACAGATGAGCTTACCGGACTTTTGAACCGGAAATATTTCTGCGAGACACTGGAGGAAAATTACGAAAAATGCAAGCGCACTTCCCTGGCCCTTGTCATCTTCAACGTGGATGATTTTAAGCTGTACAACCAGCTTTACGGCAATCATGAGGGAGATAAGGCATTGGTGCATATTGCGCGTATCATACAGGGGACCGTGGGGGATAACGGTTACTGCGGACGTTACAGCGGCAAGGAATTTGCCGTTATCCTGCCTGACTATGATATCTATTCAGCGCAGAATCTGGCTGAGAATATTTCACGGCAGATTCAGAACATGAATCTGGACTGTACGGATACTTACTTAAAGCCGCTGACTGTCAGCTGCGGAATCTGCGCTGCTCCGTACGCGGCAGCGTCCATGAATGAGCTCATATCCAATGCGGACTGCGCGGTATACCATGTGAAGCGTTCCGGAAAGAACGGAATCCGGGTATACTCAGACGGAATCATCGGTGTGAGGGATACGGATGAGGGACTGGCAAAGAAGCACCGAAGCATGTATTCCGAATATGCTCCCACCATCTACGCCCTGACGGCTGCTATCGATGCAAAAGACCACTATACATTCCAGCATTCCAAGAATGTGGCTTATTATGCCCATGCCATGGGGCAGGCATTGAAAACCAGCGAGGAGTACCAGGAGATTTTTAAGGAGTCAGCCCTGCTTCACGATATCGGGAAAATCGGGATACCGGAAAATATTCTGAACAAAACCGGCAAACTGACGGACGAGGAGTACAGCACCATGAAGCGCCATGTGGAGGCATCCGTGGAAATCATACGCCATCTTCCCTCCATGGATTATGTGATTCCCGCTGTCCTGGGACACCATGAGCGGTATGACGGAAGGGGATACCCCAGGCGCATCGCGGGGAAGGATATTCCTCTGGCGGCCAGAATCCTGTGCATTGCGGATTCCTTTGACGCCATGGTATCCAAGCGCAGCTATAAGCCCAGCATGTCGGTGGAATTCGCGGTCAATGAGCTGGAACGAGGCGCGGGAACACAGTTCGATCCGGAGCTGGTGCCGGTATTTATCGGCCTGGTGAAGGATGGAATTATCAGGCCGGTTCTGAATGAAGGGAACGGCGTCTGCGGCAGGGAGTTGGAAGGGACGGATGCATGACGGTGATATGGGGAATGCAGCTGGAAAGGTATAAGTAAAAGGCCGTGGGGAAAATCTATATAGAAAAGCCTGTTCACACCATCATGCGGCGTGAACAGGCTTTTTGTATGGGACTTTATTGCGATGCAGATATTCAAACTGCCGGAGGCCGCCCCTGGAGTTCAGCCAGAATATCGACAGGATACGGCCAGAATATTGACAGGATACGGCCAGAAATATTGGCTGAGTATAGCCAGAACATGGTCAGAGCAACATCAGAATACCATCTGCACCAGCAGCATGTAGCATACCGTTCCCAGCGCGATGCTGGAAAGGGTATTGCCCTTCCAGAGGTGGAGCCCCACCACGGCAACGGATATGAGCTCCGGCAGGCCATAGGGGCAGGTTAAAGGTGTGATTCCCTTCAGGCAGTAGACCACCAGCACGGCCATGATGGCAGCCGGGAGGCTGGTCCCCAGGTAGCGGACCAGCCCGGGGACTTCCTTTTTACCGCCGAAGAGGAGGAAGGGAAGCCACCGGGTAATCTGGGTGCACAGAGCGCAAATCAGTATGGTAATTAGTACATAATTTGAGTGGGTCATGGTTTAATCCTCCTCCATTTTCTGTTCCACGGTCCTGCGCAGGAACAGCAGCATGGCTACGGCAGCTGCCAGGGCAGGAAGGATAAAGTTGGAAGAGCGGATGAGCACCAGAAACAGTGCGCCGCATATAAAACCGGTGACAGCCGGTATGTGGGTCTTTGCCGCCTTCCACTGGTCTACACATATGACCACGAACAGGGCGGTCATGGCAAAATCAATACCTGTGGTGTCAAAGGTAATCAGCTCACCCATAAGGGCGCCAAGCACCGACCCGGCTATCCAGTAGCACTGGTCAAAAAACGCTGTAAAGAAGGTGGCTGCCTTCCATTCTTTGTCCGTAAATGCGGACGGACGTGCCATGGAACATAACAGGGAATAAGTTTCATCCGTCAGGGAAAATACCATGTAAGGATAGGCTTTTCTCATTTCCTTGAAACGTTCGATGAAGGTGAGTCCGTAGAAGGCATGGCGGCTGTTGATAAACAGGGTCATGACAGCTGTGGTCACATAGCTTAAGCCGCCGGTGAGAATGCCCACCAGAGCAAACTGCATGGAACCCGCATAGACAAGGGTACTGATGAGAAAGGCCCAGAACACACTTAAACCGGATTTCTGTAACAGGAGTCCAAAGGCGATTCCTAAGAATATGTAGCCCAGAAATATGGGGATGGTCTTTATCAGAGCGAATTTTGCTGCTTTTTTCATGGTTTGGTAAATCTCCTCATAATTGTACATAGTTTAGCACATTAATATAGTATAGCAGACATGGGATAAGATTTCCACTGCAAAATGTATTTTCCCCTTTCACTGATAAAAGAATTGTGTTATGATTAATAATTATATTTACCACAATAGCAACGTAATGGAGGAGCAATTATGGCAGACAGGGATACCGTAATGGAAACTGAGGAAAAGGAGGTGGTCTCCAGGAATTTCATAGAACAGGAGATTGACAAGGACCTGGCAGAAGGCGTTTATAACCATGTCCAGACCCGTTTTCCGCCGGAGCCAAACGGTTATTTGCATATCGGACATGCCAAGTCCATCTTACTGAACTACGGCCTGGCACAGAAGTACGGCGGCAAGTTCAACCTGCGTTTTGACGATACAAACCCCACAAAGGAAAAGACTGAATTCGTGGAGTCCATCATGGATGACGTGAAGTGGCTGGGCGCTGATTTTGAGGACAGGCTTTTCTTTGCGTCCAATTATTTTGACCAGATGTACCGGTGCGCCGTGTTCCTGATTAAGAAGGGAAAGGCCTTTGTCTGTGACCTGACAGCGGACCAGATCAGGGAGTACAGGGGAGATTTTACCACACCCGGCAAGGAGAGTCCTTACAGGAACCGTTCCGTGGAGGAGAATCTTGCCCTGTTTGAGGAGATGAAGGAAGGAAAGTACCGGGACGGGGAGAAGGTGCTGAGAGCCAAAATCGATATGGCTTCCCCTAATATCAACATGAGGGACCCGGTTATCTACCGTGTTGCCCGCATGTCCCACCACAACACAGGCGATAAGTGGTGCATTTATCCCATGTATGATTTCGCCCATCCCATTGAGGATGCCATTGAACACATCACCCATTCCATCTGCACCCTGGAATTTGAGGACCACAGGCCGCTCTATGACTGGGTGGTTAAGGAGTGTGAGTTTGAGAATCCGCCCCGACAGATTGAGTTTGCCAAACTGTATCTGACCAATGTGATAACCGGCAAGCGCTATATCAAGAAGCTGGTGGAGGATAAAATCGTGGACGGCTGGGACGACCCGCGTCTGGTGTCCATCGCTGCTCTGAGAAGAAGGGGATATACACCGGAGGCCATCAAGATGTTCGTGGAGATGGTCGGAGTATCCAAGGCCAACAGCTCCGTGGACTACGCCATGCTGGAATACTGTATCCGCGAGGACTTAAAGCTTAAGAAGCCGCGTATGATGGCTATTCTGAATCCGGTGAAGCTGGTCATTGACAATTATCCGGAAGGCCAGGCGGAGATGCTGGAGGTTCCCAATAATCTGGAGAATCCGGAGCTGGGAGACAGGAAGGTTCCATTTGGGCGGGAGCTTTATATTGAGCGGGAGGATTTCATGGAAGAGCCTCCGAAAAAGTATTTCCGCATGTTCCCCGGCAATGAGGTTCGCCTGATGGGAGCATATTTCGTGAAATGTACAGGATGTGAGAAGGATGCCGACGGCAATATTACCGTGGTTCACGGCACCTATGACCCGGAGACAAAGAGCGGTTCCGGTTTTGAGGGACGCAAAGTAAAGGGAACCATCCACTGGGTGGCTGTTCCCACCGCAAGGCAGGCGGAATGCCGCCTGTATGAGAACATTGTGGACGAGGAGAAGGGCAAGCTGAATGAGGACGGCAGCCTGAATTTAAATCCACATTCCCTGGTTGTGTTAAAGGAGTGCTACGTGGAGCCGGCCCTGGCAGAGGGAAAAGCCTATGACAGCTATCAGTTCGTGCGCAACGGATTCTTTTGTGTGGACTGCAAGGACAGCACGTCTGAGAATCCGGTATTTAACCGGATTGTATCCTTAAAGAGCTCATTCAAGCTTCCTAAATAGGATAAAACATAAGGGGACAGAACAGATAAAACAGGACAATCATCAATGAGATAAAGAAAATGCCGGGTACCTGATGAAAAAGGTCCCCGGCATTTATTATAACTGCGGCTCCTGCATCACACTGTGATGAAACACCTTATCATATGCCCTCTAATAATACCGGCAGGATATAAAGTGAAACTTGAAAAGCTCGTAGAGAAAACGTATGCCGATGACAATATAAATGGCCGTGCCTGCCGCAAACAAAGCCATGAAGAATACATAGAGCCCCACATACATGCTGATTCTGGAGGCCGCGATAAGGCCGAGGCAGAGATAGGTGAACTTGAAAACCTTGCGCTCCAGACGGTGCACCGGTATGCGGAATACCCGCTTGATGATGGATACCAGGGACACTATGAACAGCGGGTAAAGCGCGTCCACAGACAGGGCTGCAAGGAGCTGGTACCATTCCGGAAAGTCCCTTACCGCGCTGTGTCTCTCTATGGCTGTGAATACCAGGATGTGCACAGACACGGTCAGCAGCACAATGGCCGCAGCTCCTATGAAACAGCGGAAAGCCAGTGAATGTTCTTTTTTGGGAGATAGTTTCTTTAACATATTCAGAGTCTGTTCGCTCATGTCCATCCATCCTTTCTCAACTGATTTTATTGGGTTCTCTTTCTACTTTTATTATAATTCCATACCGCGATGATTACAATGTACAAATCAGAAAAAAGAGTATATTATCGTAAAATAATCTTTGTATTTTGCGTAAATAGTATTAGTTAACTGAAAAAATGTGAAAAAATATTGACATATCCCTGTGGGACTGGTATGATTAAAATGTTTGTTTCAAATATGAATGATGATGCCAGTTTGCGGCGGGAAGGGGCGGAAAATGGAACTGATAATACCTTTTGACAGCCAGTCGGACAGTCCTCTCTATGAACAGATTTACCAGTACATAAAAAATGAAATCCGCCGGGGAAAGCTGGAGGCGGGAAGCCGTCTGCCCTCCACCCGCATACTGGCCAGGAACCTGAGGCTGAGCCGCAGTACCACCCAGATGGCCTATGACCAGCTGCTGTCCGAAGGATATATCGAGGCACTGCCATGCAAAGGCTATTTTGTCTGTAAGATAGAGGAATTGGTGGAGGTACGGCAAAAGGGCGGAGGCTCCTTTGTAGAGCCGGGAGATACCGGGAAAGACCGTTATGAGGTGGATTTTTCTCCCAGAGGAATTGATCTGGACAGCTTTCCCTTTAATACTTGGAGGAAAATCAGCAGGAATACACTGGTAGATGATAACAAGGAGATGTTTGCGGCAGGGGACCCTCAGGGAGAGAGAGCTCTCAGAACTGCCATAGGAGATTACCTCCATTCTGCCAGGGGGGTGGACTGCAGGCCGGAACAGATTCTCATTGGCGCGGGAAGCGAGTACCTGCTGATGCTTCTGCCCCAGATTTTGGGAAACGGAAGGAAAATTGCCATGGAAAACCCCACATACAAGCAGGCATACAGAGTGCTTAGGGGGGAGGGATACCCTGTGATTCCCGTGGATATGGACCGGTACGGAATGGATGTGGAGCGCCTTGCCTGTAGCAGCGCGGATGTGGCATATGTGATGCCTTCCCATCAGTATCCCACAGGGATCGTCATGCCTGTGAAGCGGCGGCAGGAGCTGCTGGCCTGGGCCTACAGCGGTGCGGACAGGTATCTGATTGAAGATGACTATGACAGTGAATTCCGATATAAGGGGAAGCCCATTCCCGCGCTGCAGGGCATGGACCGGGGAGGCCGTGTGATTTATATGGGAACATTTTCCAAATCTATAGCCCCGGCTATCCGTGTGGGCTTCATGGTGCTGCCGGAGCATTTGCTGGAGGCATACCGGGAAAGGGCCGGTTTCTATCTCTCCACGGTGTCCAGGATTGACCAGAACATTCTCTACCAGTTTATAACCCAGGGATATTATGAGAGACATTTAAACCGCATGAGGGCCCTGTATAAGGGAAAACATGATGCGCTGATGACCGGGCTTAAGGAACTGGAGGACCGGTTCTTAATCAGGGGAGAATATGCGGGACTGCATGTGCTGCTGACCCACAGGCAGGGGGAGGCGGAGGAACGCCTGGTGGCCCGTGCGGCTGCCCTGGGAGTGAAGGTCTATGGAATATCGGGATGTTTCATACAGCCGGAGGCGAACCTGTTGGGGTCAACCGTTATGCTGGGATATGCAAGTCTCAGCGAGGAGGAAATCCGGAAAGGCACTAAACTTCTGGCAAAGGCCTGGACATTCTAAGACGCTGTTGGGATGCTAAAGGCATAAAGGGTGTGTCTGACGGAAAATATGTTTTATTGGCTGCAGAAGATAAGATAGCGAAGATAATGAGCAAGTCAACATGAAAGGAATGGTATACCATGAAGGGCAGGAATGACACATGGACAGATATGGCTGCTGCCGCCGCGTTTGCGGTGGTACTGGGAATCAGCGCCTTTTGGGGGCAGCCTGACAGGGCCTATGACCAGGCCCGTGGCCGGACGGGCAGCGCCTATGGCCGGATGTATGAACAGGCAGGTCCGGAGGATGAAAATGGAAATCCCGTGAGCAAGGCTGACGCTTATCCGGATACCGCGGGAGCTGTACAGGCGGCGGAGGGCCCAGGGGAGAACCCGGCCCGGCCCGGAGGGGAAGACGCAGAGATACTTCCGGACGTGACAGAATCCCAGAAGGCGGTTCTGGACGAAATCATGGAGGCATTAGAGGCGCAGGATCTGGAGTCTGCCGCGCGGGTCATGGACCGCGGTGAGGAGGAGCTTCTTACGCTGTTTTATGAGGTCATGGACGGAACGCGGTATCTCTATGACGGCCAGTCATTCAGCCTGTCCATAGAGGGTAAGGGGCTGGTGCTCACCATGCCTAAGATACTGTATTACGGCGCCTTTAAGGCCGGCAGGCCGGAAGGAGATTGTACGGCCCTTCAGGTGGTTGAACTGGATGCCCCCAGGTATGATTACTCCCAGGGATTGTGGAAGGATGGAAAAATGGAGGGCGATGGTCATACAGGATACTGCTATTATGAGAACAGCCCCCGGGGGGAAGCCAGGGATGTGTGCAAGACCGGGAGATTTTCCGGTGACAGGCTGGAGGGGGAGGTGACCTATACCACCCTGAACCAGGAGGGAGAGACATCCACCTGGAAGCTGGAAGTAAAGGACGGTACGGTACAGCTGGATGACCGTTGGATTCATATAGAGGAGCGTGGGGAGTATCAGCTCATGTCCCAGGAGGATGACAGCCACGCCTATATCATGGACGAGAAGCTGGCCGGACAGCCTGTGTGGATTAACCTTCTGGCCTGGGAGGAATAAAAGGATGAATGAAATACAGAATAAAATATAAAAAACAGAAAGGCTCCGGGAACACGAAATCCTTATGTTCCCCAAGCCTTTCCGCTTTTTACACTGTTTTGGATAGTTCGCCTGGTATTAAGCCGCTGTGTTATTCCAGTGTATCTTCCTCGATGATGGCGGTAGAGGGGCCTGCTTCCTGTTTCTCAGGCTCCTCACTGCTGTCATCGTAATCATCTTCTGTAAGATCTCCAGAATCATAGGAGGAACTGCCGTCCATACGGCGGTAATCATAGAGGTCGTCCTCGTCCACATAGTCGTCGTCCAGGAAGCCCTCATCTTCGAACAGATCAGAATCATCAGCCTTATCCCTGGAGTGCTCATCCATGAAATCCGCTTTCTTTGTCTTCACGGTCTGCAGTGCAATCTGAGCCGTGTCCACGGCAGCGGAAACAGCCTCGTGGGCAGTGTCCGACAACAGGCTTCCGGCATCCTTAAGGACATTCTTCGTTGCCTGGGCCATATCTTTGGCAGCTACCTTGAATTCGTCCTTGCTGGAGGAAAGAGAGATGTAATTGCGGTCCAGGCTGCGTGCATCAATGGTGCGCTCCGTGCCGTCCTCGTCGGTTCTGTCCTCGCCGCCATCCTCGAATTCCCGGAAATCCTTTTCCAGCTCCCTGTGGTATGTCTTATACTGAAGTACGTAGGAAACGCCGGCAGCCACAGCACCGGTTACTGCTGCAAATGCTACGAATTTACCCCAACCTTTCTTTGCCATGCCAAAAACCCCTTTCTTGTAATGGTGATGCATAAAAGCTCCCCTATGGGTCATATTATGCCTTATTGTTATTATTGTAATACGAATGGAAAAAAAAAGAAACAGCTAATTGTAAAAAAACAATAAATTTAAAAGAAATTAGCACTCAACTCTTGACAGTGCTAATAACTGGTGATATAACATATCATGTGAGCAAAAGAAAGCAGTAAGGAAATGAAAACAAGAAAGAAAAATCAGAATATCGCGCAAGGAGGAATTCAATCATGAAGTTAGTACCATTGTTTGACAAAGTAGTGTTAAAGCAGTTAGTTGCAGAAGAGACAACGAAGTCCGGCATCGTCCTTCCGGGGGCTGCCAAGGAGAAGCCACAGCAGGCAGAGGTTATTGCAGTGGGACCAGGCGGAGTTATTGACGGCAAGGAAGTAACCATGCAGGTTAAGGCCGGCGACAAGGTAATCTATTCCAAGTACTCAGGAACAGAAGTAGAGATTGAGGATGAGAAGTACGTTATCGTAAAGCAAAACGATATCCTGGCAGTTGTTGAATAATAAATAAAACAGTAGAACATAGAATATTGGAGGTTGATGAAAGATGGCAAAGCAGATTAAGTATGGCGTAGAAGCCCGCAAGGCGCTGGAAGCAGGCGTTAACCAGTTGGCAGATACAGTGCGTGTTACACTTGGACCGAAGGGACGCAACGTTGTCCTGGATAAGTCCTTTGGCGCTCCGTTAATTACAAACGACGGCGTTACCATTGCAAAGGAAATCGAGCTGCAGGATCCATATGAGAACATGGGTGCGCAGCTGATCAAGGAAGTTGCTTCCAAGACCAACGATGTGGCCGGCGACGGCACCACCACAGCAACTGTTCTGGCTCAGGCCATGGTAAACGAAGGCATGAAGAACCTGGCAGCCGGCGCAAACCCAATCGTCCTGAGAAAGGGCATGAAGAAGGCTACAGACGCGGCTGTGGAAGCTATCAAGAAGATGAGCAAGCCAATCAACGGCAAGGATCAGATCGCAAGGGTAGCAGCCATCTCTGCTTCCGACGATGAAGTAGGAACCATGGTAGCGGACGCTATGGAGAAGGTTTCCAAGGACGGCGTCATCACCATTGAAGAATCCAAGACAATGAAGACAGAGCTTGACCTGGTTGAAGGTATGCAGTTCGACAGAGGTTACCTGTCCGCTTATATGTGCACGGATATGGATAAGATGGAAGCTAACTTAGACGATCCATACGTGCTGATTACCGATAAGAAGATTTCCAATATCCAGGATCTGCTTCCTCTGCTGGAGCAGGTAGTTAAGATGGGCGCAAGACTTCTCATCATCGCTGAGGATGTGGAAGGCGAAGCACTGACCACCCTGATTGTAAACAAGCTGAGAGGCACATTCAACGTAGTGGCTGTAAAGGCTCCCGGCTACGGCGACAGAAGGAAAGAGATGCTGCAGGATATCGCTATCCTGACAGGCGGTACTGTTATTTCCGAGGAACTGGGTCTGGATTTGAAGGATGCAACCATGGAGCAGCTGGGACGTGCAAAATCCGTTAAGGTTCAGAAAGAGAACACCATCATCGTTGACGGCATGGGCGACAAGGATGCCATTTCCGCAAGGGTATCCCAGATTCGCAAGCAGATTGAGGAAACCACCTCTGACTTTGACAGGGAGAAGCTGCAGGAGCGTCTGGCTAAGCTGGCAGGCGGCGTAGCCGTTATCCGTGTTGGAGCTGCAACCGAGACAGAGATGAAGGAAGCTAAGCTTCGTATGGAAGATGCTCTGAACGCTACAAGAGCGGCTGTTGAGGAAGGCATCATCGCAGGCGGCGGTTCTGCTTATGTACACGCAGCTGAGGAAGTAAAGGGCGTTGTTGACGGACTGGAAGGCGATGAGAAGACTGGCGCCAGAATCATCTTAAAGGCACTGGAAGCTCCTCTGTTCCACATCGTAGCCAACGCAGGACTGGAAGGCTCCGTTATTGTAAATAAGGTAAAAGAGTCCTCTGTAGGCAACGGCTTTGACGCTTACAAGGAAGAGTATGTGGATATGATTGAAGCAGGCATCCTGGATCCCGTAAAGGTTACAAGAAGCGCACTTCAGAACGCTACCAGCGTTGCTTCCACACTGCTGACAACCGAGACAGTTGTTGCCAACATCAAGGAGCCGGCTCCAGCAGGCCCGGCAGCACCTGATATGGGCGGAATGTATTAATCCGCAGGGTACGATATTTGATTGATGAAGTATAATAAGGATGGGACACAGCACAGGAATATGTGTGCTGCTGTCCCATCTTTTTTGCGCTCTGCCGTACGTGCCGGGTAGATCTTCCTTATACAAACATCCGGGCCACTGTTGCAAAGGCAAAGCACAGTACGATACCGCAGACCGTAGGCACAAGGAAGGACATGGCAGTCCATTTTAGGCTGCCCGATTCCTTGCGGATGGTAAGAAGGGTGGTGGTGCAGGGCCAGTGCATCAGAGAGAAGAGCATGGTGCTGACAGCGGTAATCCAGGTCCAGCCGTTATTCACCAGTAAATCCCTCAGCTGCGCCAGGCTGTCAAACTCCAAAAGGCTTCCCTGTGCCATATAGGCCATGATGATGATGGGAATTACGATTTCATTGGCAGGCAGCCCCAGGATAAATGCCATAAGAATCACGCCGTCCATTCCAAGAAGCCTTGCAAAGGGATCCAGAAAGCCGGAAAAGTGGGCCAACAGGGTGATGCCGTCCAGCTGCACATTTGCCATAATCCAGATTAAAAGGCCGGCAGGGGCGGCCACCGCAATGGCCCTTCCCAGAACGAACAGGGTCCGGTCAAAGACGGAACGGACAATCACCTTGCCAATCTGCGGACGCCGGTAAGGAGGCAGCTCCAGAGTGAAGGAGGAAGGGATTCCCTTTAACACGGTCATGGAAAGAACTTTGGAGACCGCGAAAGTCATGCATACGCCCAGGACAATGAACAGGGTCAGGAGCAGGGCTGACAGCATGGAGTCAAAGGCACCTCCGGATACGCCCACAAAAAACATGGAGATAATGGCGATTAGGGTGGGAAATGCGCCACCATCCAAACGGCAACTTTGCTCCATACGACGAGTAGATGGCTGACAGTTCCCTACTCGCCGTCGATAAAAATATGGAGGTCTTTGCCATCCCAGACAATTTTCTTAACCATCAACTTGATTAAGGTACGCTTTTCTTCAATCGTCAGTGTATGGAAATTGTCTTTGAAGCTGGATAACGCCGTGGACAGCATATCCACTTGGATTTCCCTGTCCGCTATGATGTTTACATCCTTTTGCAGACGCGCTTTTTCTTCATTCATGGAAGCAAGCTCTTTGTCCAGCTCCGTGATTCTGGCGTTTACACGTTCAATGAACGCTGCTCCTAAGTTTCCGTGTGACAGTGTGTTGATTAGATTGTCAATCTCGCTGTTACATTTCTTGATTTTATCATCAATGACCGCTACGGGGCTTTTTTGTGTCTGTCCTTGTAAATCACGTTTCAGCTTTTCCAGCAGCTTGTAGATACCGGAATTTTCGTCCGTGTACTTCATGAGATATTCACAAACAATATCGTCTGCCTGCTGTCCGTTGAGATTTTGACAGTCGCATAAATCTAAGCCGCCACGCAGTTTATTGTTACAAATATAGTCGTAAAGCTCACGGTTGCCGCCTTTGCCGCTCCGCTGTTTTGCGAACATTCGGCTCTTGCATTTATCGCAGAAGATTAAACCGGACAGCAAGGAATAGTCATTGTGCATGATAGCAGGCTTTTTCCCTGTGGGGATATTGTCTTTCAAGATATTCTGAATTGCTACCCACTTTTTACCGGAAATACGCCCCTTATGCTTACCGATTGCGACAATCCATTTATCCATATCCTGTCTTGGGGCACTTTTCTTTCGGTAATCACGCTTATTGTATGCCAGCAGACCGTATTTATTAGAACAATCGGTTTTCTCAAAACAAACATCTGAATGATGTTCCGTGAAGTATTCCCATGCGTCTTCATCAGCGATACAGTAAACCGGATTCTGTAATATCTCTTTAATGCCTAACAGGGAGAACATTTTTCCGGTACGTGATTTGATTCCCTGCTTGATTAAGTATTTGCTTACGCCGGATATGCTCCGAAGCTCTAAGAACTTTTCCAGAATACAGTCAATGGTCTTCAATTCCTCTGGATTGTCCTTTAGCTTGCAGGAAGTCTTGATTTTGCCGTCAATGATGATTTCCTGTATCTTTTCAGAAGTAAATCCTGTTGGGGTAGTGCCGCCCAGCCAGCGTCCAGTTCTTGCCAGCATTAGCATATTGTCACGGACACGCTCTGCAATCGTTTCTCTTTCCAGTTGAGCGAAAACCGAAGCTATGTACATCATGGCTTTTCCCATAGGCTTTGAGGTGTCAAATTCTTCTTTGATACAGATAAATGAAATATTATAGCTGTTCAAGTCTTCAATCAGAGAAGAAAAGTCGCTGACATTACGGCTGATACGGTCAAGACGATAGCAGACAACGTATTCCGGTTTATTCAGTTTTATATCACGGAGCATTTGCTGGAATTGCGGCCTGTCCGTGTTCTTTGCGGAAAAACCCTCGTCTTCATAGACGACAATTTCCGCATTATCGGATTCGGGGATTTTGGTTGAAATATACTCTCTGCACATTTCAATCTGGTTTTCAACGCTTTCCCCTTTGCCCGTATATACCGATTTACGGCTGTATATATAGATTCTCAAAGGTTACTCACCATCCTTTTTCTGCTGCACATAGTCAGATAAAATCTTAGCGCATAAGTTGGAAAAGGTACGCTTGTCCTCTTTTGCCAGATTATCTAACTGCTGCTTTAATTCCTTTGAAATTGTTATAGGTACTCTTACATTATTTTCAGAAACAGCCATACTATCCACCTCCTTATATATAGTGTATCACAGTGTAACACTTTTGTCAAGGCGTTCAACAATGGGCTGTATATTTTTTAGTGTGATTGATTGTATGGCTAAAGTAAGAATGCTATAATATACAATATATCTTTTATATTGGGAGGAACCATGAATAAATACAAAGTAGATAGTTTATCAAAATATTTAGCTCTTATAGAAAAGAATAATATTTCAGATTTCATTTACAGAGGACAAAATGAACCATATTTTTCTATTCAAGCAAGTGGATTTAGACCTTACTGTGGCGGTTGGGATTCTGATATGATTTATGATATGCCATACCTCCACACCTCTTTTTATAACAGAGTTATAGGACAACTTTCAGCAGACGAAAGGAAATATTTTTTGGCATTCTGTCAACATCATGGGATTCCAACCAATTTAGTAGATGTCAGTTATTCTCCCTTAGTTGCACTATTCTTTGCCTGTGATGGTAAAAGCGAGAGAAAGTTTACATTAAGTGAATTTATAGGCAATAAATCCATTGATGATTTTGAAAAAGATGTTTCTTGCCAGAGCACTTTTATTCATAATTTGATAAATCAAGTTAAAAAACCTTTCTATTCATCATACGCTCAAATTTACATGTTAAACAAAGAACGTTTAATCAATGTTACTGATTTGATTGTAGAACTAAATGGAAGAAATTTCTTTGAAGAATTATTATCTGACGAAATCTTAATGATTAAACTTTTGGAGGCAATAAAAGAACATTTTAAATTCATCGATTGCACTACACTAAAAGTTTGGTTGAAAAATATTTTAGAAGAATATGTAAAAGTGAATGAGTTAAATTGTTCTTTTTCGTTATCGGAAGAATTGTATTCGACAATAAAATTAGCTTTAAAATCAGATGATATAAATTATAAAGAAATATTTAGGGCATTGGAAAAGGCTTATAAATGTGAGTTATATCAAAAGATTTTTATCCATGAGCCATTAACACCCCAGATTGATTCGGATAGTATTGCTTCACTATACATTATTATGTTGATTGAAATCTTAGATACGTTAAAAAATGCACCTCAAAAAGTTAATATAGATTTAGATATATATTTTACATACCAGCCACCACAACTTTTTGAAAGAATTTCTAATCAACAGAGTTTTTTTATTTATCAACCTTACTTATACACTAATGATGGTGTATATGATTATTGTGAACTAAATACACAATCTATCAATGCCGATATTATAATCGAAATAGATAATTATTCAAACATCTTAAAAGAATTACATATTTTAGGAATTGATAAAGGTACAATCTATGGTGATATTGATAATATTGCTAAATCAATCTTAAGTTCTTCTGGAAAATTATTTAAAGCATAAAATCCAATAATTTATTATTTAGGCGTTCAGCAATGGGCGTCTTTTTTCTTGTCAAAAATTCAGAAAGGATGTGATACTCATACCCCGACAAGAACCGCAGGAGCGTTCCCCTCCGCATAACATTATGAGATTCCGCCAGTCACGAGCTGGCAGAAATCCCCTTTATTCGGCTTGGCTACCCTTTACCTGTCAGAATGGGATTTGTCAAGGGTGCGAAGCACAACGCCAGCCCTTGATAAATCACAGGCAGACAGGTATTCTCCACGAAGCTGAATAAGGAACTATCCAAATCCATCAACCATCAATTATCAGAAAGGAAAGGTAAAAACATATGGAACTTAAATTTGTTATCCCCAACATGGAAAAGACATTCGGCAGCTTGGAGTTTGCCGGAGAAGACAAAACAGAACAGCGCAGAATCAATGGGCGCATGACCGTACTCACACGCAGCTTCAATCTTTACTCTGACGTACAGCGGGCGGATTATAATGGTCTCATAAATTAAGACACTTTTTCGGACAAATATTAATGAATC